>Ga0209400_1000454_pt1 | contig 35763 bp, 46 predicted proteins | sample M_130807_EF_Meta_FD_187313 | JGI IMG/M metagenome (GOLD analysis project Ga0209400, IMG submission 187313) | Freshwater microbial communities from Lake Montjoie, Canada to study carbon cycling - M_130807_EF_MetaG (SPAdes) (version 2) | ecosystem: Environmental > Aquatic > Freshwater > Lake... | reverse complement strand
ATACTTACTGAAAGCAATAAATTACCCTTATCTTGAAAAGCAAGAGAATTGATATGTGAAAGATGTGCAGGAATACTTATTTGCAATTCCTTGTTATGCCAATACTTTAAATGTGCATCTCTGCCACCACTCACCAAATTACCCGTTAGAGGATGAACCGCCAAGGCAAATACGGATTGGGTATGCGCTAACAATTCATTTTTCAGGATTGGCTTTTCTGTACCTTCAAATTCTCGAATACTAAAATCGCTATAACCAATATAAAAACAATTTGGATCAATACTTTGTACAATTACCCTTGCCGATTTATCAGAGAAATTGAGTTGAAATGACTTTGAATAATCAAGTAAATTCCATGCCATTACTTGGCCATCTGCAGCAACTGAAAGTAGTTGATTCTTGATGATTTTTAAATCAAAAATAGCACCCTGATGGGCTATTATTTTATGTTTAATTTGTTTAGATTTTGTATCTAAAATATACAAGAAACCATTAGCTGTTCCAACCGCAATGCATTCATTTAAATTGTCTAAAATACAAATTGTATAAATTGGACTTTCTAAATGAAACAATACTTTTCCTGTTTCAGGCTGTTTGAGATTCCATTCAACCAAATAGCCGTCTGCGGCTCCCGAATAAAAAATTCCAGGCTCAGAGGATGGACATACTACATATACTGCACCTGTATGCCCTTCAAAACTTGATTGATTACGAATATTCATGCTGCAAATTAATTGGTTTCAGTAGAAAGATGTAAATTTACTGCAACAAATAAATATGCCATTCCTCAAAGAAATCAGCATTCCAACTATTGGCTTTATCAGTATTTGGGAAATCAATGAATCTGTAAAAGAACTTGCAAATGCGCTTGGCAATGCTGTTGAGGAAAAAACGAAAGCCAAGCCTAAAAAAGAAATTCATCAGTTGCAATGGCTCGCCAGTAGATTGTTGCTTAAAAAACATTTTGATAAAAAGAACATTCAACTCCACAAAGACGAATTCAACAAACCTAGTTTATTCATTGACAATACACCCTATCATATCAGCATTACCCATGCAGGTAAATATGCAGCTATTTTTAGCTCTGCATCTGCCACTGTAGGAATTGACTTAGAGTTAATTGATGAGCGAATTTTGAACATATCAAACAAGTTTTTAAACGAAAAAGAACTGAGGCTTATTCAAAAAATGGGGCAAGAGCAACCCAAATTTGTATCATTGATTTGGTCAGCAAAAGAAACACTCTACAAAATTTATTCACGAAAAGAACTCGATTTCAAACGAGATATTTTTATCAATGAAATACAAGAGCCTATAAAAGGGGGAATTAGCAAATTAGGTTCAGCATTTGAAATCGACATCCACTATATTGAAATCGAAAATTACATTTTAACTTATGCATACAGAAAACCATCCATTTAAACATATTGAACATATTGGCATTGCAGTAAAAGATGCCAGCAAAAGTATTCCATTGTTCAATAGCCTTTTCAATGCTATTCCATACAAATCAGAACCCGTACTTTCTGAACATGTCATCACTCATTTTTACCAAACTGGACCCAATAAAATTGAACTCCTTGAGCCAACTTCTGAAGAAAGTGCAATTGCCAAATTCATTGAAAAAAAAGGAGAGGGAATTCACCATATTGCATTTGCGGTTGAAAATATTGAGCAAGAAATTCTGCGTTTAAAAGCAGAAGGCTTTCATTTCATTAACGAAACTCCTAAAAAAGGAGCAGACAATAAACTCATTGTATTTTTACATCCCAAATCATGCAATGGGGTACTCATAGAACTTTGCCAAGAAATAGCCCAGTAATTTTGTTGAATCTTTGTATTTATATTTGAGCGCCCGAAACGTTTTCGGGCTTTACTTGTTTCTAAAAAATGAAAATCCAAGAACTACTTGCCTTGTATGGCCAATCTGAGCATATTCAAAACTTAATTTCAGCTATTCGCGTCCCTAAATCAAGGGTTCAAGTAAAAGGAGTGATTGGTTCAGGACTTGGTGTTGTTGTTGGTAGTTTGTTTCAAAGCCATGCCCATCCGCATGTATTTGTTTTTTCAAATGACGAGGATGCATTTGACTTCTTTGCAGATTTAAATAACATACTTGAAGGAAAAACGATCTGTTTTTATCCTGGTTCTTTTAAAAGAAAATTCCAAGCAGCTACTTATGAAGACAGTTTGGTTTTAGAACGCGCAGAAACCCTCAATCGATTAAAAAACAACAAAAATCAACTGATTGTAACAACAGCTGATGCCATTGCTGAATGGGTAATGGATGAACAAGAGCTTGAAAGCAATACCTATGAAATAAAACAACAAAGCAATTTAGACATTGATTTCTTTATTGAGTTTTTAAACGAACACCAATTTGAAAGAGTTGATTTTGTTTATGAGCCAGGAACCTACAGCATTAGAGGTGGTATCATCGATGTTTTTTCTTTCAGCAATGAACAACCTTACAGAATAGAATTAGATGAAGATATAATCGAAAGTATTAGAATTTTCAATCCCAACGACCAATTGTCTTTAAAAAAAGTTGATCATTTTTATATCATTCCACATATTCAAAAAACCAAAAACAAGAACCAAGACTTTTTTCAATACTTGCCAACGGATACTGCTATTTGGTTTCAAGACATCAATTTGGCAAAAGAACAATTAAATGTAGGAATTGAAAAGGCCGACAAATGGTTTAGTAGCAATCCAGAACACGAACTCAATTTTACCGATACCGCATCTATTTGGATTTCATCTTCCGAGTTCTTGAAACTCATCAACCCCTTTGTTATTGTTGAGTTTGGAACACAAAAACACTTCAAGCAACACGGCCATGAACTTGTTTTTCAAATGAGTCCTCAACCTGCTTTTCACAAAAATTTCAAACTTTTAATCGCTAACCTAAATCAAAATGCAGCTTTAAATATCAAGAACATTATTTTTAGTGAAAGCAGCAGACAAATTGAACGGCTTTATACCATATTTGAAGACCTTGACGGGAAAGTTCAGTTTGACCCCATTTACCATGGACTGAGCAATGGTTTTATTGACTTAGATATGAATTTAGCTTGTTATACTGAGCGTTTAATATTTGACAGGAACAACAGAACAAGACACCGTGCAAGCTATTCTGGAAACAAAATTCTTTCTTTAAAAGAACTCAAAGAATTAAAACCAGGAGATTATGTTACGCATATTGATCATGGAATTGGAAAATTTGCTGGTTTAGAAAAATTAGAAATCAACGGACATCTTCAGGAAGCCGTTCGATTGGTTTATAAAAATGACGATTTGCTTTATGTAAGCATCAATTCTTTGCATAAAATCACCAAATATGTTGGCAAAGAAGGAACCGCTCCTAAAATGAATAAACTGGGTTCTGATGCTTGGGAAAAACTCAAAACCAGTACCAAGAAAAAAGTAAAAGACATTGCCCGCGATTTGATCAAATTGTATGCAAAGAGAAAAGCACAATCTGGCCATGCTTTTCAGCCCGACAATTTCATGCAGATTGAACTGGAAGCCTCCTTTATGTACGAAGACACTCCCGATCAATTAAAAGCCACCTTAGCGCTTAAAAAGGACATGGAAAGTCCACACCCAATGGACCGCTTGATTTGCGGCGATGTTGGATTTGGAAAAACAGAAGTAGCCATTAGGGCAGCATTCAAAGCAATTTGCGATAGCAAACAAGTAGCTGTTTTGGTACCTACTACCATTCTTGCCAATCAACATTACAGAACCTTCAAAGAAAGACTGAAAGATTTTCCTTGTACAATAGATTATGTAAATCGATTTAAAAGTGCTGCTGAAACCAAAAAAGTATTAGAAGATGTAAAAAATGGAAAAATTGATTTGCTAATTGGAACGCACAAATTGTTAGGTAAAGCAATTCAATTCAAAGACCTTGGTTTGTTGATTATTGATGAAGAACAAAAATTTGGTGTTGCTGCAAAAGAAAAATTAAAGGCTTTAAAAACAAATGTAGATACCTTAACACTTACAGCCACACCTATTCCAAGAACTTTGCATTTTTCATTGATGGGAGCAAGAGATTTATCGGTTATCAATACGCCTCCACCCAACCGACAACCTGTCAATACTGAATTACACAATTACAACGAGAGTATCATACAAGAAGCCATTTCAAATGAGGTAGGAAGAGGCGGACAAGTATTCTTTGTTCACCATCGTGTTAAAGATATTTATGAGGTAGCTGATAACATTGCAAGAATTTGCCCGGGTGTAAAAGTAGGCATTGCGCATGGTCAATTGGAAGGAGAAAAGCTTGAAGATGTCATGATCAAATTCATAGAAGGCGAATACGATGTATTGGTTGCAACTACCATTATTGAAGCTGGACTTGATATTCCAAATGCAAACACCATCATCATCAACAATGCAAATATGTTTGGCTTGAGCGACCTTCACCAAATGCGCGGCAGGGTTGGAAGAAGCAACAAAAAGGCCTTCTGTTATTTGTTAGTACCAGGCATTATTTCACTCACCAATGATGCGAGAAGAAGGCTTCAAGCCATAGAAGAATTTAGCGATTTAGGCAGTGGGTTCAATGTGGCCATGCGTGATTTAGACATTCGTGGTGCCGGAAATTTATTAGGTGGAGAGCAAAGTGGTTTTATTGCGGAAATTGGCTTTGAAATGTACCATAAAATTTTGGATGAAGCCATTCATGAATTGAAAGAAGATGAGTTTGCTGAATTGTTTCAGAATGAAGACAAGTCTTATAAATTAGAAGCCAGAGATTGTAATTTAGAAACAGATTTTGAAGCACTCATTCCCGATAGATACATCAGAAATTCTGCTGAAAGATTGGCTATTTACAATCAATTGGCTCAGTTAAAAAGCGAAGAAAACATCCTTGAATTTAAAAATGGACTGGTGGATAGATTTGGGAAATCACCAAAACAAGTTGAAGACCTGTTAGACCTCATTAGGGTTCGTGAACTTGGAAAAAAAATTGGATTTGAACGCATGGTTTTAAAATCGAATAGGATGTCTGCTTATTTCCCTAGTGAACAAAACCAAACTTATTTTCAATCTGAAAAATTTGCGCAAATTCTTTCGCACGTTCAACGGTATTCTTTTAAGATGAATTTAAAACAAGTTGGGAATTCTTTGTTGTTACATATTCAACCAATTCATACCATTCAACAGGCGCTTCATGAATTAAATGGATTGTTCAACCACCTAAATCAATGATTTATTTTCTAATGAGTCCGTCTTTGGTATAACGATTATGGGTGCGCTTTTCTTGATCTTTCACACTTGGACATCTTTTAACTTTACAAGCGATTTGAAAAGACATCACAAGCAATAGTAAGCAGATTACTTTCTTCATCTCTTTCACAAATAATTAAAAAAAAAGACCTCAATAGAGGTCTTTTTTTATCATAGTAATGAAAATTACTTAGCAGCTTTCTTTGGAGCGGCTTTCTTAGCAGCAGCTTTCTTTGGAGCAGCTTTCTTAGGAGCAGCAGCTTTTTTAGGAGCAGCAGCTTTCTTAGGAGCAGCAGCCTTTTTAGGAGCAGCTTTCTTAGCAGCAGCTTTCTTAGGAGCAGCAGCTTTTTTAGGAGCAGCAGCTTTCTTAGGAGCAGCTTTTTTTGCAGCAGCTTTCTTAGGAGCAGCTTTCTTAGCAGCAGCTTTCTTAGGAGCAGCAGCTTTTTTAGGAGCAGCAGCTTTCTTAGGAGCAGCAGCTTTTTTAGTTTTTTTGGTTGTTGCCATGTTTTTAAAAATTTGATTGATTACGTAGACAAAGTTATAAGGCTTGAAAAAAAATTCAAGTATTGTTTGAAATTCATCCTACAAAAACACCTTTTAAAACTGTTGATAACTCAAAATATTTTTCTATAACAAACAAATTTCAAAAGTATCGAACTCATTATTTTACTTTTTAAACTTGAATCAAACTGTCTTTTTTTTGATTTATATATACCTAGTATCATCAATCATTAGTATGAATAAATTTAATTCAATTAAGGTTTAAATATCTGTCACAACCAATATTTATTAGCAACAACAAGAATCAAAAAAAAATACAATTCAAAATCAAATGAATTCATTTTCAAATTGAACAATGAAATTGTATCTTTAAAAAAATCAAAATTTAATTTTCAATTTTGCCAAAGTATATTTTTTTATACAACACAAAAAGCAATTCACACTGAAGGTTAAATTTGTGCAAAATTATTTTTCACAACAAAAGCAATAAACAAAAAAATGAAGGCTGAAATCATCACAATCGGAGATGAATTATTGATTGGACAAGTAATAGATACAAACTCAACGTGGATAGCAGAACAACTGAATGATGTTGGAATTGAAATGCATTTTAAATGTACTGTTTCTGACAACAAACATGCAATACTACAAGCGCTGAAAGATGCTGAAAAAAGAAGCAACTTGGTCATTTTAACTGGTGGACTTGGACCAACAAAAGATGACATCACAAAACATACTTTTTGTGAATATTTTAACACCAATCTTATTAGAAATAAAAAAGTTGAACTTTGGGTTGAAGAAATTTTCAAGAAGAGAAATTTACCCGTAATAGATGTGAATTTAATGCAAGCTGATTTGCCAGAGAATTGTGAGGTACTATGGAATAGAAGTGGAACTGCACCAGGCATGTGGTTTGAAAACAACAGTGTAATTTTTGCAAGTTTTCCTGGCGTTCCTTTTGAAATGAAAACGATTTTCAAAGAAGAATTTCTACCTAAGATTTCTAAAATTAAAACGCTCCCTTCAATTGTACATAGAACCATTCAAACATGTTCTTTAGGAGAAAGTTTTCTTGCAAAAAGAATTGAACACATTGAAAACAGTTTGCCAAATTATATCCGATTGGCATACTTGCCTAATATTGGAACTGTTCGATTGCGATTCAGTGCTTTTGGAAATAATGCGGATGCTTTACATCTTGAAATAGATGAAATTGTTTCCAAGTTAAAAGAAGTAATTGGCGAACATATTTATGCAGAAGGAGAACAATCCTTGTCTGAAACTTTAGGAAAAATCTTACTTGAAAAAGGCGAAACGATTGCAACAGCTGAAAGTTGTACAGGTGGTTTTCTTTCACATTTGATCACAAGTGTTGCAGGCAGCTCTGCTTATTATAAAGGTTCTATTATTGCGTATGACAATTCCATTAAAAAATCAGAATTAAATATAGCTGATGAAATATTGAGCAAGCATGGTGCAGTAAGCGAAGCTTGTGTATTAGAAATGGCTTCACAAATTCGCATGAAATTTAATACAGATTATGCCATTGCAACTAGTGGAATTGCAGGACCTGGAGGTGGAACAATTGACAAGCCTGTTGGAAGCGTTTGGATAGGAATCGCCTCAAAAAATGAAACAAAAGCCTATTTGTTTAACATGGGAGATAACAGAGAACGAACCATTTTAAGAACAGCTTTGATGGGAATGGATTTGCTAAGAAAATTGATTTTAAAAAATCGCGCAAATGGACTTTAAGCTTCATTCAAATTTCAAACCTACAGGCGATCAACCCAAGGCAATCGCTAATTTATTATCAGGCATCAAAGAACAAGAAAAATCTCAGGTACTTTTGGGAGTTACTGGTTCAGGTAAAACATTTACCATTGCCAATGTAATTGCTGAATTGAACAGACCCACTTTGATCATCAGTCATAACAAAACATTGGTTGCGCAATTGTACGGTGAATTCAAACAGTTTTTCCCTGAGAATGCAGTTGAGTATTTTGTTTCCTATTACGACTACTATCAACCAGAAGCTTTTATTCCCTCTTCAAATACTTACATAGAAAAGGATCTTCAAATCAATGATGAAATTGAAAAATTAAGATTAAAAACAACCTCTTCTTTGTTATCAGGCAGAAGAGATATTGTGGTGCTGGCTTCAGTGAGTTGCATATTTGGTGCAGGTAATCCTAAAGATTATGAAAACAGCATTGTTCGTCTTCATAAAAACCAAAAAATAAACAGAAATGATTTGTTGTTTGCATTGGTAGATTCTTTGTACATTAGAACTACTGCCGATTTTCACAGAGGAAGTTTTAGGGTGAAGGGTGATGTAGTTGATGTGTTTCCAGCTTATGCAGATTATGCATTCAGAATTTCTTTTTTTGGAAATGAAATTGAAGAACTTCATTTGATAGATCCAATCACAGGAAAAAAACAAGAACCCTTGAGCGATTTGTCAATTTTTCCAGCCAATATTTATGTAACCCCTAAGGACCAAATCAACAGAGCCATCAGAGAAATTCAAGATGACTTAGTAGCTCAAATAGATTATTTCAAAGCAATTGGCAAATACCAAGAAGCAAAAAGATTAGAAGAAAGAACCAATTTCGATTTAGAAATGATTCGTGAGCTTGGATACTGCAGTGGAATTGAAAACTACAGTAGGTATTTAGACAATCGAAACCCTGGAGATCGTCCATTTTGTTTGTTAGATTATTTCCCAAAAGATTTCTTGTTGGTGGTTGACGAAAGTCACGTAACCATGCCACAAATCAGAGGGATGTATGGCGGAGATAGAAGCAGAAAAGAGAATCTTGTTGAGTATGGTTTTAGACTTCCATCTGCGCTTGACAACAGACCCCTTACCTTTCCTGAATTTGAAAAAATTATCCATCAAGTCATTTATGTAAGTGCTACACCTGCAGACTATGAAATTAGAGAATCAGAGGGCGTTATCATTGAACAGATTATTCGTCCTACTGGCTTATTAGACCCTGAAATAACCGTAAAACCAACTACCAATCAAATTGATGATTTGTTGGAAGAAATTGATGAGCGAATTAAAATGGGAGACCGTATTTTGGTGACAACATTAACCAAAAGAATGGCCGAAGAATTGAGTAAATATTTCAGCAAGCTTTCTATTAAATGTAAATACATTCATAGCGAGATTAAAACGATTGAAAGGGTTGAAATTTTAAGAGACTTAAGACTTGGAAAAATAGATGTTTTGATTGGTGTCAATTTACTGAGAGAAGGTTTAGATTTACCTGAGGTAAGTTTGGTTGCCATTATGGATGCCGACAAAGAAGGCTTTTTAAGAAATGAAAAATCTTTAACGCAAACCATTGGCCGTGCAGCTAGAAATGAAAATGGAAAAGTCATCATGTATGCTGATAAAATAACAGACAGCATGAGAAGAACCATTGATGAAACAATCAGAAAAAGAAAAATTCAAATTGCGTACAACGAAGCAAACGGTATTACGCCTAAAACAGTGCTCAAAAGTAAAGAAGAGATTCTGGAACAAACTTCCGTTGCAGACTCAAGCAATAAACTCTTAGAATTGAATGAAATTGAAATAGGCATTCCTAATTTGGCAGCAGACCCTATTTTGGCTTATATGAGTAAAGATCAACTCGCAAAAGCCATAAAAGAAAGCAAATCTAAAATGGAATCTGCCTCCAAAAACATGGACTTTATGGAAGCCGCTAAATGGAGAGATGAAATGTTTGCACTCGAAAAAGTTCTTGCTGATAACAAAAACTAATCAAACCGGTGGGCACTCTTTTTTAATTCTTCAGGAGAAAGCGACTTGAAATAATCGTAGGTAATTTTAAGACCTTCTGCTCTGGTAATTTTGGGTTCCCAACCTAGAATTTCTTTCGCTCTGCTGATATCGGGTTGACGTTGTTTAGGGTCATCTTTTGGCAGTGGTTTATGCACTAATTTCTGGGTTGTTCCAGTCAATTTGATAATTTCTTCCGCAAACTGGTTGATGGTAATTTCACTTGGGTTTCCAATGTTAACAGGATAAGGATAATCGCTCATCAACAAACGGTAAATTCCTTCAATTAAATCACTCTGGTAACAAAAACTTCTGGTTTGTGTTCCATCTCCAAAAATTGTTAGGTCCTCACCTCTTAAAGCTTGGCCAATAAAGGCAGGTAAAACACGGCCATCATTTAAACGCATTCTAGGACCGTAAGTATTGAAAATTCTGACAATACGTGTTTCTAATCCATGGTAGGTATGGTAGGCCATTGTGATTGCTTCCTGAAAGCGTTTTGCTTCATCATATACACCTCTAGGACCAACTGGATTTACATTGCCCCAATAATCTTCATTTTGAGGATGTACTGTAGGGTCTCCATATACTTCAGAAGTTGATGCAACTAGTATTCTTGCCTTTTTAGTCATTGCAAACCCTAATAAATTGTGCGTTCCTAATGAGCCCACTTTTAAGGTTTGAATAGGTATTTTTAAATAATCGATAGGGCTTGCTGGAGAAGCAAAGTGTAATATATAATCGATATGACCTGGAACATGCACGTATTTACTGACATCATGATGGTAAAATTCAAATTCTTTCAATCCCATCAAATGTTCAATATTTTTAATATCGCCAGTGATGAGGTTATCCATCCCCACCACATCAAATCCTTCATGAATAAATCTATCACATAAATGAGAGCCTAAAAAACCAGCTGCTCCAGTAATTAAAATTCTTTTATTTGGCATGTTATTTTATTGTGTTGATACCAATGCAATAATATTCGAATCCATTGTCTTTCATCTCAGATAAATCGTAAATGTTTCTACCATCAAACACCAATTTATTCTTCATCAATCGTCCCATCACTTCAAAATTTGGGGTTCTGAATTCTGGCCATTCTGTAATAATCAATAACGCGTCTGCATCAATCAAAGCTTCGTTCATGTCTGATGCAAAATGAATTGAATCACCCAAGTCTTTTTTAGCCTCATGCATGGCAACAGGATCATAAGCTTTTACTTTTGCTCCCATTTGTAAAAGTTTCTCTATGATAACCAATGATGGCGCCTCTCTCATGTCATCAGTTTTTGGTTTGAAAGACAATCCCCAAACAGCAAAAACCTTTCCTGTTAAATCTGATTGAAAATGGGTATTGATTTTATTGAACAAAACACTTTTTTGGTCATTGTTTACTTCTTCAACAGCATTTAAGATTCTCATGTTGTAAGAATTTTCTGCTGCGGTTTTAATTAAGGCTTTTACATCTTTTGGAAAACATGAACCACCATACCCAATGCCTGGATAGATGAACCTATTTCCAATTCTTGGATCACTTCCAATACCTTTCCTTACTAAATTCACATCAGCCCCCATAATTTCACACAAATTTGCAATGTCATTCATGAAACTTATTTTGGTGGCTAACATGGCATTGGCAGCGTATTTGGTCATTTCAGCACTGGGTACATCCATGAATATAATTGGGTGACCATTGAGTAAAAATGGCTTGTATAATTTACGCATTACATCTTCAGCCTTTTTAGACTCCACTCCTACTACAATACGATCTGGTTTTAAGAAATCTTCAATTGCAGCACCTTCTTTTAAGAATTCTGGGTTTGAAGCAACATCAAATGCAATTGACTTCGCTCTGCTATTTAATTCTGACTGCAGGGCTTCTCTTACTTTCAAGGCAGTACCAACTGGCACTGTACTCTTTGTAACCACCACAATATAATCATTGATATTTGCACCTATTTCTTTAGCTACTGCAATAACATATTTCAAATCAGCAGAACCATCTTCACCTGGAGGAGTACCTACTGCAATAAATGCAACATCTGCATCAGCCAAATTATCTTTTAAACTGGTTGAAAAATGTAATCGTCCTTTTTCTGCGTTACGAATGACCATTTCTTCTAATCCTGGTTCATAAATTGGCATGATGCCATTCTGTAAATTTTGGATTTTCTTTTGATCAACATCAATACAAACAACATCAATTCCAACTTCAGCAAAACAAGTTCCAGTTACCAATCCAACATAACCAGTACCAATTACAACAATTTTCATTTTTTAAATTTTATAGACTCAAGCGAAAATAATCAATTCGCTATATAAATCAACCATTCGCAGAAGATTTTAGCAGAATCTTTCCTTTTGGTATTTTGGAGAAAAAATGAATCTTTGTTCAAAATGAAAACATATTTATTACTAATTTTAAGCATAGGCATCCTATTTTCAAATGAGGTATCCGCTCAAGAAAAAAACGATCCTTATTTGTTTAGCAATAAAATATTCAGTTTTCAGTTTTTATTGAATATGCAAAGTCCTGGTGGAGACATGGCTAAAACCTTTGGAAATCATGCAAGTATTGGGTTTGGAGGCCTGCTCAAGACAAAAAACAATTGGGTATTGTCCGCTGAAGGGAATTATTTATTTGCTGGTGACATCAAGAATTTATCAATTTTTGATCACTTAAGCAATGAAGCTGGTTATATCCCAAACAATACAGGTACTCCAGCTAATTATTCCCTTGGACTTAGAGGAATGAGTTTCTTTTTAAAAGCTGGAAGAGTTTTTGCGTTTAATAAATTCAAGAAAAACAATGGTATTCTATACCAAGCTGGTATTGGCTATTTACAGCATAAGATAAATATTCAAACTTATCAAAACGAGGTACCTCCCTTGAACGAGAATTACGTTGTAGGTTATGATAGACTGACGGATGGACTTGCTTTGAACCAATTCTTAGGTTATCAATTTTACAGTCAAAATAGGTTTATTAATTTTTTTGCAGGAATAGATTTTTCAGTTGCTTACTCAAAAAACAGAAGGGGTTTCAATTATGATACCCGTCAATTTGACAACGAAAACAAAACAGATTATTTAATTGCATTTAGAGCAGGCTGGCTCATACCAATTTATTTGCACAGTAAACAAGAAGACGAATTTCATTTCAGATGAGTTTAGGTTATTCCTTATACAAAGTTTCAACTAGGAGTTATTTTAAACTCATCCATTTAATTGCCCCATTTAACAAAAGGGCGAATGCTTTGATGAATGGCCAAAAACAAGCAATTACGATTGAACCTAAAACGTCAAACGAAATTCGGTTATGGCTACATGTTGCAAGTTTAGGTGAATTTGAACAAGCCAAACCTGTTTTAAAATTGTTAAAATCTCAGATTCCAAACTTAAAAATCTTCACTAGTTTTTTCTCTCCTTCAGGATATGAAAACAGAAAAAATGACCCAATTCTTGACTATGCGTTTTATCTACCATTTGAACGCAAAAAACATATCAATAAAACAATAAATATGATTGACCCTGATTTCGTCATCTGGGTTAAATATGATTTTTGGATAGATTATTTAAATGAGATTCACCTAAGGAAAATTCCTTTATTTTTAATCGCGGCTCAATTCAATTCTAAACAATACTATTTTAAGTATCCCGGGAATTTCCATTTGGCAATATTTAAAAAAATTACAAAAATATTCACACAAAATCAGGCAAGCACAGACTTGCTAAAAGTACATGATATTGAATCTATTTGCACTGGAGACCCAAGGTATGACAATGTATTTCGCATCAAAAATGAGAAACAAGAAATTGAAAAACTTAACTCTTTCTGGAATGGGAAACCTGTAATTGTATGTGGTAGTACTTATTTGATTGAAGAGCAGATGATTGCTAAAATAAGGGCACAGTTTCAAAACAAGTACAAATTTATTATTGCACCTCACTTTATCGATACAGATCATATTGAAAGTATATCAAAACTCTTTCCTGAGGCTGTTAAATATTCGGACATTAATCCCAATATTGAGAATTTAAATTCAATCGATACCATCATTATTGATAATATTGGTTTGTTGGTGTATTTGTATCAAAAAGCAGATATAGCCATTGTTGGAGGCGGATTTAAGTCTGGTGGACTTCACAATATACTTGAGGCGGCTGTTCATGGCATCCCAGTTATATTTGGCCCTAAAATTGATCGTTTTCCTGAAGCCATAGCCTTGATTTCAAATCATATTGGTTTCAAGTTTTCTAATGCAGAAGAACTTGAAAACATAATTCTCGAACTAACTGACCAAAGAAATCATCAAATCAAAGAAAACGCAAATCAATTCATACTAAAAAATTTAGGTGCTAGTGAGCTTATTTGCAAAAACATTCAAACGTATTTATAGGCATAAAAAAAGGGCCCGAAGGCCCTTTTGAGAAAATAATTCTTTTTGTATTACTCAGCTGATGTTTCTTCAGATGAAGTTTCAGCTTTGGCTTTGGTTGTTTTACCTCTACGTGTTTTCTTAGCTGTGGCAGATTTACCAGATTTTGTTGTCAATAAATTCTCATTGAAATCAACCAATTCGATAATAGCCATCTCAGCATTGTCTCCTTTACGATTCATGGTTTTCAAAACACGCGTGTATCCTCCTGGTCTATCAGCAATCTTTTGAGCAACTGGTCCGAACAATTCAGCTACAGATTCTTTATTTTTCAAGTAACTAAATACAATACGACGTGAATGGGTACTGTCGTCTTTAGATTTGGTAATTAGAGGCTCTACATATTTACGAAGTTCTTTTGCTTTTGCACAAGTTGTAGTGATTCTTTTATGCAAAATCAATGAGGTTGCCATATTCGCCAAAAGTGATTTTCTGTGAGAGGCTGTTCTACCTAAATGATTAAATGTTTTTCCGTGTCTCATGTTTTATTCTATTCTTGACTAATAAAATTAGTCTTCGTTCAATTTATATTTTGAAATATCAATGCCGAAGGTTAAACCTTTCTCACGAACCAATTCTTCTAATTCGCTCAATGATTTCTTACCAAAATTTCTGAATTTCAATAAGTCAGCAATGTCGTATGCAACTAAATCTGCTAGTGATTTGATATCTGCAGCCTTTAAGCAATTGTATGCTCTCACAGATAAATCTAAATCAGATAATGGAGTTTTAAGGATTTTACGTACATGTAAGAAATTTTCATCAACCTCTTGTGTAGGCTCTTTCACTTGCGTATCTAAAGTAATCAATTCATCAGAGAACAACATGAAATGTTGAATTAAAATCTTAGCAGCTTCTTTCAAAGCTTCTTCAGGATGGATAGAACCATCTGTAGCGATTTCGATTTGCAATTTCTCGTAATCTGTTTTTTGCTCTACACGGTAATCTTCAACGCTGTACTTTACATTCTTGATTGGTGTAAAAATTGCATCCATAGCAATATAACCAATCATTGCGTCTTTCGGTTTGTTTTCTTCAGCAGGAACATAACCTCTACCTTTTTCAACTGTCAATTCAATTTCTAAATTGACGAATTGCTCCATATTGCAAACAACTAAATCTGGGTTCAATACTCTGAAAGAGTTGGTATGTTTACCAATTTCACCAGCTAAGAATTGCTCTTGTCCTTTGATATTGATAAATATTTTCTCAGAATCTACGCCATCAGTTATTCTTTTGAAACGTACTTGTTTCAAATTCAAAACGATTTCAGTAACATCTTCGATTACCCCTTTGATAGTTGAAAACTCATGATCAACTCCTGAAATTTTAATTCCAGTAATTGCATAACCTTCCAAAGAAGAAAGGAGAATTCTTCTTAAAGAATTTCCAATGGTTACACCATATCCTTTTTCTAAAGGACGGAACTCAAACTGACCAAAGAAGTCAGTTTCTTTATGCATAATAACTTTGTCAGGCTTTTGAAAAGCAAGGATACTCATTGATAATTCTGTTTAATGATTATTTCGAATACAATTCAACGATCAATTGTTCTTTAATATTTTCTGGAATTTGATCTCTTTCAGGATAAGCCATGAATGTACCATTCATTTCTTTTCCATCCCAATTTAACCAATTGAACTTTTTGGCGTTGTTTGATGAAAGGGCGTTCGTTACGATTTCCAAAGATTTAGATTTCTCTCTTACTCCAACCATGTCTCCAGGTTTCAATTGGTAAGAACTGATATCTACAACTTTGCCATTCACGGTAATATGTCTGTGTGAAACCAATTGACGCGCTTGTGCTCTAGTTTGAGCAATACCTAAACGGAAAACAGTATTGTCTAAACGAGATTCTAAGAATTTTAACAAGTTTTCACCTGTAATACCCTTTTTTCTTGCTGCCAATTCAAATGTTTTATAGAATTGACGCTCTAACACACCATAGGTGAATTTAGCTTTTTGTTTTTCGTACAACTGAATAGCATATTCAGTTAATTTAGCGCGTTTACGAGCCATTCCATGTTGCCCAGGAGGAACATTTCTTTTCTCATATGACTTATCAGGTCCAAAGATTGGATCTTTGAAACGTCTAGCGATTTTTGTTTTTGGTCCTATATATCTTGCCATGTCTTTTTCTACTATAAATTATACCCTACGCGCTTTTGGAGGTCTGCAACCGTTGTGTGGAAGTGGAGTAATATCTGTGATAGACAATACTTCAATACCTGCTGTTTGTAAAGTTCTGATTGCAGATTCTCTGCCTGAACCAGGACCTTTAACAAATACATCAACTTTCTTCATACCAGCTTCAAATGCTACACGGGCACAATCACTAGCTGCCAACTGAGCCGCATAAGGCGTATTCTTTTTTGAACCTCTGAAACCCATTTTACCAGCAGATGCCCAAGAGATCACCTGTCCAGTTTGGTTTGTTAAAGAGATAATGATGTTATTAAAAGATGCTTTGATATGGGCTTGGCCATGTGCATCAACATTTACAACTCTCTTCTTGGTAACTTTTTTATTATTCGCTGCCATGTTTACTTATTTCTATTTAGTTACTTTCTTTTTACCTGCAACTGTTTTACGTTTACCTTTTCTAGTACGAGAATTTGTTCTGGTGCGTTGACCACGAACAGGTAATCCCTTACGATGACGTAAACCTCTATAACATCCAATATCAAGCAAACGCTTAATATTTAATTGACGTTCAGAACGCAACTCACCTTCAGTTGTTAAACTCTCAGTGATGTGTTTTCTGATTGCGTTTAATTCTTCATCATTCCATTCACTTACCTTTTTATTCAAATCAATACCACAAGTAGTAAGAATTTGTTGAGCAGTGGAGCGTCCAATGCCATAAATGTAAGTTAATCCAATCTCGCCCCTTTTATTTTTGGGCAAATCAATACCAGCAATACGAGCCATATATATTATCCTTGACGTTGTTTAAACTTTGGGTTCTTTTTATTGATTACGTACACCCTACCTTTACGTTTTACAATAATGCAGTCTTCACTGCGCTTTTTTACAGATGCTCTGATTTTCATTTTTTGTACGGTTTATTTATACCTGTATATAATTCTTCCTTTACTTAAATCATATGGAGACATTTCTACTGAAACCTTGTCACCAGGCAAGATTTTAATATAGTGCATCCTCATTTTTCCAGAAATATGGGCAATAATTTCATGTCCATTTTCTAAACGTACCCGAAACATGGCGTTACTGAGTGATTCTGTGATAGTACCGTCTTGTTTTATGAGTGCTTGTTTTGTCATATTTACCTTAAAAGGGTTGCAAAGATAGTAAAAATATTGAAAAGTCAATACTTCTTCTATTGTGCACTGCCTCCCCCTGCTGCTGATCTTCCTTTAATTCTTCCTGATTTCATCAATCCATCATAATGACGCATCATTAAATGACTTTCAACTTGTTGTAAGGTATCTAAAACAACACCCACTAAAATCAATAATGATGTACCCCCATAAAATTGTGCAAACTGGTTGTTAATGTTTAATACATTGGCTAATGAAGGCATAATAGCAACGATTGCTAAGAATACCGCACCAGGTAATGTAATTCTAGACATCACATTGTCTATGAAGTCTGCAGTAGCTTTTCCTGGCTTTACACCTGGTATGAAACCACTGTTTCTTTTCATGTCATCTGCAATTTGCACTGCATTCACTGAGATGGCTGTATAGAAATAAGTAAAAATGATAATTAATAAACCAAAGGTAATGCTATATGTCAAGCTGGTTGGATTGATAAAAGCTGCGATTACTCCTTGCATTGACTCGTAATTTGGGAAAAACTGAGCCACTGTTGAAGGAATAAACATCAATGCTTGGGCAAAAATGATTGGCATTACACCGGCAGCATTCACTTTTAAAGGAATGTATTGACGAACGCCTCCATATTGACGATTACCTACAACTCTTTTCGCATATTGTACTGGAATTCTTCTTGTACCTTGAACCAATAGGATGGTCATCATGATCACACCAAACAATGCAGCTAATTCTACTAAGAAGATCACAAGTCCGCCTCCACTTTCAGAAAGTTTGAAGATAAATTCGTCTTTCAAAGCAAATGGCAAACGTGCAATGATACCAATCATGATGATCAAAGAGATTCCATTACCGATTCCCTTTTCAGTAATTCTTTCACCTAACCACATGATGAACATGGTACTTGAAGTTAAAATAACAACTGAACTGAACATGAAAAAGAAATCTGACATCGCGGCTGGGTTTGTCATTGACAAAATAGCCTGTGGATTTTCTGATTTCAAGTTGATCAAGAAACCTATTGATTGAACTGCAGTAATTGCAATAGTTAAGTATCTAGTGATTTGGTTGATCTTTCTTCTTCCCTCTTCACCTTCTTTTTGCATTTTTTGGAAAGAAGGAACTGCTAAGCTTAACAATTGAACAACAATCGATGCAGAAATATAAGGCATGATACCAAGCGCAAATATTGATCCTCTGGCAAATGCACCACCTGCAAACATGTTAATTAATCCGAAAATACCTCCATCTGCTTGTTTGGCAGAACCTTCTAACAAATTTGCATCTACACCAGGCAAGGTAATATATGTACCAACTCTATAAGCTAACAAAAGCCAAAAAGTCAATGCCAATTTGTAACGAAGTTCCTCTATACGAAGGATGTTCTGGAATGTTTCTATTATTTTCTTCACGATAATTGAAGCTTAAAGTTCTACTAATTATTTAGAGGCTGTAATTGAACCACCAACTGCTTCAACAGCTTTTTGAGCAGCAGTTGAAAAAGCATCAGCTGTAATTTGAACGGCTGATTTTAATTCTCCACGACCTAAAATTTTAACTAGATCTTTCTTACCGATTAAACCATTTGACAACAATACTTCTCTGTCAATTGTAGTTAAACCTTTATCAGCTAAATCTTGTAATTTATCTAAGTTGATTGGAGCATAAGCCACTCTGTTTAGGTTTTTAAAACCAAACTTAGGGATTCTTCTATACAAAGGCATCTGACCACCTTCAAATCCACGCTTGGTTGAAGTACCACTTCTAGAACCAGCACCTTTGTGACCACGTGCAGCAGTTCCACCTTTACCACTACCCTCACCACGACCTACACGTTTTCCTTCTTTATGGGTTGAACCCGCAGCTGGTTTTAATGTATGTAATTTCATTTTCTATTTTTATTTATAACTGAATAATAATTAAAGAAGCAAATTAGCAGTTTTCTACTTTTACCAAGTGAGAAACTTTGTTAATCATCCCCAAAATTTGAGGAGTTGCTTCAACTTCAATACTTTGGTTCAATTTAGTGAAACCCAATGCACGAACAGTACGTTTTTGGTTCTCAGAACGATCAATCGTACTCTTAATTTGTGTTACTTTAATTTTAGCCATTGTATTATTCTCCGTTAAAAACTTTCTTTAAACTAACTCCTCTTGTTTGAGCGATGGTAAATGCATCTCTCATGTTAAGCAATGCTTGGATAGTTGCTTTTACCACGTTGTGTGGATTTGAAGAACCTTTTGATTTAGCCAATACGTCTGTAATTCCAGCACTTTCTAAAACCGCACGCATCGCACCACCGGCAATTACACCTGTTCCGTGAGCAGCTGGTTTTAAAAATACACGACCACCTGAATATTTACCAAATTGTTCGTGTGGAACTGTACCTTTCAAAACTGGAACTTTTACAAGATTCTTTTTAGCATCGTCAATACCTTTGCTGATTGCATCAGTAACTTCCATTGCTTTTCCTAATCCGTATCCTACGATACCATTTCCATCTCCTACTACAACAAGTGCAGAGAAGCTGAATGTACGACCACCTTTAGTTACCTTAGCAACACGGTTAATTGAAACTACTTTCTCTTTTAACTCGATATCGCTAGATTTTACTTTCTTTATGTTTGCTGTTGACATAATTCTACTTCTAAAAATTAAAAAATTAACCCACCTTCACGTGCACCTTCAGCAAGAGCTTTCACTCTGCCATGATACAAATAACCATTTCTATCAAATACACAAGTTTTTAAACCTGCAGAAGCTGCTTTTTCAGCAAGTGATTTTCCAACCAGAGTTGCAACTTCAACTTTTGCTACTTTTTCTGAAATAGCTCTAGATGATGTTGAAACCAAAGTAACACCAGCTAAATCATCTATCAACTGAGCATATATTTGCTTGTTACTTCTAAATACTGACAAACGTGGTTTTTCAGCTGTACCTTTAATACGACTACGTATTCTAGCTTTAATTTTATTTCTTCTTGACTCTTTCGTAACCATAACTTAAGATTATTTAGATGCTGTTTTACCAGCTTTTCTACGTAACATTTCACCTTCAAACTTGATACCTTTTCCTTTGTATGGCTCAGGTGCACGAAGTGAACGAATTTTTGCAGCAACTTGACCGATTAGCTGTTTATCGGCACCTTCTAAAGTGATGATAGGGTTCTTACCTTTATCTTGTTCAGTTTTAACTGAAAGTTCAGCTGGAACTTGGAAATAAATATGGTGAGAATAACCTAAAGTTAAATCAAGAATGTTTCCTTCATTGGTAGCTTTGTAACCTACACCGACTAATTCTTGACGTTTTTTATATCCTTGCGAAACTCCAATAACCATGTTGTTTAACAAAGAGCGGTATAAACCGTGTAATGCTTTGTGTCTTTTTTGATCAGTTGGTCTGCTGATGCTTAGAACTCCATTTTCAACTTGGATGCTCATATCAGCATCAATAACTTGTGTTAATGTGCCTTTAGGACCTTTAACTGAAACTTCATTTGATGGAGATACTTTAACTTCTACTCCAGCAGGTAATGCGATTGGTGCTTTTCCTATACGTGACATGTATTGTTTCTCCTATTGATTAATAAATGTAACACAATACCTCACCACCAACATTTAATTTTCTTGCTTCTTTATCTGTCATTACTCCTTTTGAAGTAGTAACAATAGCAATACCCATACCATTGATTACTCTTGGCATGGTTTCAACTCCAGTGTATCTTCTTAAACCTGGGCGACTGATACGCTCCATTTTTTTGATAGCAGAAGTTTTAGTTACTGGATTGTACTTTAAGGCGATTTTGATAGAACCTTGATGGTTGACTACATCCTCGAATTTATAATTCAAGATATAGCCTTTTTCGAAAAGTACTCTTGTGATTTCCTTCTTTAATTTAGATGAAGGTACTTCAACAATACGATGGCTTGCCTTGATCGCGTTGCGAAGTCTTGTTAGATAATCTGAAATTGGATCTGTCATATGTTTTATTTTTATCCTTGCGAGTAGTTAGCCAAGGCTTTACTCTTTCTCGCTAAGTGTTATTATGTAAAATTAAGGGCAGCGAATATACGAATAATTCGGCCCTTATCAAATTTATTTTAAAATTACCAGCTTGATTTAGTTACTCCTGGTATTTTGCCCATATTGGCTAATTCACGGAACTGATTTCTGCAAATACCGAAATCTCTCATGTAACCTTTTGGACGACCACTCAATTTGCAACGATTCTTTAATCTTACTGGAGATGCATTTTTAGGCAATTTTTGTAAACCTTCGAAATCACCAGCTGCTTTTAAAGCTGCTCGTTTAGCTGCAAACTTGGCAACCATTTTTTCTCTTTTGCGCTGACGTGCTTTAACCGACTCTTTAGCCATTGTTATTTAATTACGATTTTTTAAACGGTAAACCAAACTCTTTCAACAAGGTCATACATTCTTCATCTGTATTAGCAGTTGTAACGAATGCAATATCCATACCGTTGATTTTATTAACTTTATCAATTACGATTTCTGGGAAAATGATTTGTTCAGTAATACCCATATTGTAATTTCCTCTTCCATCAAAACCTTTTAGGTTCAAACCTTGGAAGTCACGAACACGAGGCAATGATACTGCAATCAATCTATCTAAGAACTCATACATTCTGTCACCACGAAGTGTAACTCTTGTACCAATTGGCAAATTCTCTCTTAATTTAAAATTTGAGATTGCCTTTTTAGACTTAGTTGCAACTGCACGTTGTCCAGCTATCAAAGTTAATTCTTCTAAAGCCTGATCAACTAATTTTTTATCTGAAACAGCAGCACCTACACCTTGGTTGATACAGATTTTAACCAATTTAGGTACCTGCATAGCATTTTTATAGGCAAACTTCTCTTTCATAGCAGGAACAACCTGCGATGTGTATTTATCTTTTAATCTTGGGCTGTACATATCCTACTTTTTATCAATTATTTCACCAGATTTTTTAGAAACTCTAACTAACTTTCCGTCATCGTTTAATTTACGACCAACTCTAGTTGCATTACCTGCTGCATCAACAACCTTTAAGTTAGAAATATGAACGGGGGCTTCTTTTTTAATGATTCCACCTTGTTGATTTTGTGCATTGGGCTTGGTGTGACGGCTAACAATGTTAACACCTTCTACCACTGCTCTGCTATCCGTTTTGATTACTTCAATAACACGGCCTTTTTTACCTTTGTCATCGCCTGCAATAACCAAAACCATATCACCTTTTTTCAAGTGTAGTTTTGCTGGATTTTTCATCTTGTTTGTCATCTTATAATACCTCTGGTGCTAATGAAACGATTTTCATGAATTGTTTTTCTCTTAACTCACGAGCTACCGGACCAAAGATACGAGTTGCACGTGGCTCATCTTGTGCATTTAACAATACACATGAGTTGTCGTCAAAACGGATGTATGAACCATCTGCTCTGCGAACTTCTTTTTTTGTTCTAACAACAACAGCTTTTGATACAGCACCTTTTTTAACGGCACCTGAAGGAAGTGCTGATTTCACACTTACTACAATTTTATCCCCAACTGAAGCATATCTTCTTCCTGTTCCGCCTAAAACTCTGATGCATAACACTTCGCGTGCTCCGCTGTTATCGGCTACTTTAAGCCTACTTTCCTGTTGTATCATGATTACTTAGCTTTTTCAATGATTTCTACTAATCTCCAACGTTTATCTTTACTCAATGGACGTGTTTCCATTACTTTAACGATATCGTTGATGCCACATTCATTCTTTTCATCGTGTGCTTTAAATGTTGAAGTCATTTTGATGAACTTACCATATTTAGGGTGCATCACTTTACGCTCAACTGACACTACTATGGTTTTTTGCATTTTATTGCTAACCACTTTGCCAACGATGACTTTTCTTGAGTTTCTTTCTAATGTTGTATTTTCCATCTTCGATGTTTATTAAGCATTAACCAATTGACGCCTTTTTGACTCTGTAAGTAATCTTGCGATCAATTTTTTGCCTTCTTTTAACCTATTCGGATTTTCTAATGGAGAAACTGCATGATTTAAATTCATTTTCACCATTGAAAGTTTTTCTTCTTTGATTCTAGTTGCTAATTCTTTGTCAGAAAGCTCCCTGATTTCATTGTTTTTCATATTATTCTGCGTATTCAGGTTTAACAATAAATTTAGTGATTACAGGAAGTTTTTGAGATGCCAAACGCATTGCTTCTTGAGCTGTTGCCATTGGCACACCATCTGCTTCAAAAATAATTGTTCCTGGCTTGCAACGGGCCACCCAAAATTCAGGTGCTCCTTTACCTTTACCCATCCTTACTTCCGCAGGTTTACGAGTCATTGGCTTATCAGGGAACACACGGATCCAAACTTGACCTTCCCTTTTCATGAAACGATTTAGTGCAACCCTTGCTGCTTCTAATTGTTTTGATGTAAGGAAACAAGTATCTAAAGCTTTTAATCCGAAAGAGCCGAATGCTACGGTATGTCCTCTACCAGCATTTCCTTTCACTCTTCCTTTTTGTTGTTTCCTGTATTTGGTTTTTTTAGGCTGTAACATTTCTACAGTTAATTAATTCTTATACTATTTTTTTCTTCTATCACCGGTACCTGAACCAGCTTTTCTATCACCACTAGGTCTTCTGTCTCCAGCTCTTCTATCAGGTCTATCTCCAGACCTTCTATCAGGACGACCACTTGATGGTCTACCTTCTGAACCTCCAGCAGTTTGTCCGATATTAGGAGATAAATCTCTTTTACCGTAAACTTCACCTTTGCAAATCCATACTTTGATACCAATTTTACCGTAAACTGTCAATGCTTCTGACAATGCATAGTCTATATCAGCTCTAATGGTATGTAATGGCGTACGACCTTCTTTGAAAGATTCAGAACGAGCAATCTCTGCACCAGCCAATCTTCCCGAAACCATTACTTTAATTCCTTCAGCACCCATTCTCATGGTAGAAGCAATTGCCATTTTAACAGCTCTTTTGAAAGAAACACGGGCTTCGATTTGGTTTGCAATAGATTCACCAACCAATGCTGCATCTAATTCTGGTCTTTTGATTTCAAAGATATTGATGGCAACATCTTTCTTGGTTAATTTCTTAACCTCTTCTTTGATTTTATCAACTTCAGCACCACCTTTTCCAATGACAATACCTGGACGGCTTGTATGAATAGTTATGATTATGCGTTTGATTGTACGCTCGATGATGATTTTTGAAATACCACCTTTGTTAATTCTAGCATTGAGGTATTTTCTGATTTCCTCGTCCTCTATTAACTTGTCAGCAAGTTTGTGACCGCTGTACCAGTTAGACTCCCATCCTTTGATGATACCTAAACGAAAACCTATAGGATTGACCTTTTGTCCCATTCTATTATTTATTATGCGTTAACAGTTTCTTTTTTTGTATTAGCTGCTTTAGTATCAACTACCAAAGTAACGTGATTCGAGCGCTTACGAATTCTATGAGCCCTACCTTGAGGAGCAGGTAAAATACGTTTTAACATTGGACCTCCGTCAACGAATACAGTTTTAACGATTAACTCGCTATCTTCTACACGACTGCCTTCGTTCTTTTGTTCCCAATTTGCAATGGCTGAACGCAACAATTTTTCTAGTCTGTGAGAGCTTTCTTTCTTATTGTTGAAAATAAGAATGTTAAAAGCTTCTTCAACTTTTTTGCCACGGATCAGGTCGGCTAGCAACCTCATTTTTCTTGGTGAGGTTGGACAATTATTCAATTTTGCTACTGCTTCCATTTCTTAATCTTTCTTTACTGGATGCGACTTAAATGTTCTAGTTGGTGCAAACTCTCCAAGTTTGTGTCCTACCATGTTTTCTGTAACATATACAGGGATGAATTTATTCCCGTTATGTACGCCAAAAGTATGACCTACAAAATCTGGAGTAATCATTGACCTGCGACTCCAAGTTTTGATTACAGTTTTCTTTTTTGCCTCATTCATGACACCCACTTTTTTCTCAAGTTTGATGTCAACAAAAGGACCTTTTTTTAATGAACGCGCCATATATCCTTATTTCTTCTTACGACTTTCGATGATAAAATTATTTGAATATTTCTTAGGAGTACGAGTTTTGTACCCTTTAGATTTCAAACCTTTACGAGATCTAGGGTGACCTCCTGAAGCACGACCTTCACCACCACCCATTGGGTGATCAACTGGGTTCATTGCTACTGGTCTAGTTCTTGGTCTACGACCAATCCATCTGTTGGCACCCGCTTTTCCTTTACGCTCGTTCATGTGATCAGGATTTGATACCTGTCCAACTGTTGCATAGCAAGCAGCCAATACAATACGAGTTTCACCAGAAGCTAATTTCACAACAGCATGTTTACCATCTCTGTTTAACAATTGAGCTGATGATCCTGCAGAGCGAACAATCTGTCCACCTTTACCAGGGTGCAATTCAATGTTGTGAATAGTAGATCCCAAAGGAATTTCACTCATAGGAAGCGCATTTCCAATTTCTGGAGCGATTCCTGATCCACTGATGATTTTGGTGCCTACTTCTAGGCCTTTTGGAGCTAGAATATAACGTTTTTCACCATCAGCATATACTACCAAAGCAATAAAGCTAGTACGGTTTGGATCGTATTGAATTGAATCAACAGTTCCTTCGATGCCATGCTTGTTGCGTTTGAAATCGATTAAACGATACATTTTACGGTGACCACCACCTATGTAACGCATTGTCATTTTACCGGTGTTGTTACGACCACCTGAGTTTTTTAAACTTACAACGAGTGATTTTTCAACTTCGTATTTTGGAGTAAGTTCCTCGTAGGTGTTCGCCGCTTTGAAACGCGTACCCGGTGTAACTGGTTTAAATTTCCTGATTCCCATCGCTCAATTAAATATTTTGAAAGAAGTCAATTTTTTGACCTTCTTCTAATGTTACCACTGCCTTCTTAAAAGATGCTTTTCTACCAGAGAAAACACCTCTTTTTGTAAATCTGGTTTTACTCTTTCCTTGGTAAACCATTGTGTTAATTCCTGTAACTTTAACACCATACATGCTTTCAACAGCTTTCTTAATTTCGTCTTTGCTGGCTGTTTTAGCAACAACAAATCCGTACTTATTCAGCTTTTCACTGATAGCAGTATACTTTTCGGTAATTAAAGGCTTCTTTAGTATGCTCATTTATGCCTTATTTAAAATGTTTTCAATTACGCTCAAAGAATTTTCAACAAAGATTACTTTTTCAGCGTGCAAAATATCATAAGTATTCAAATCTTTTGCAGCCATAATCTTAGTTTTAGGTAAGTTTCTACCAGATTTGTAAATGTTTTCATTGTAATCTGCCAATACCAATAAAGTTTTGGTATTTGAAACTTTTAAACCATCTAATATACCCATATAGCTTTTGGTTTTTGGAGTTTCCATTTGGAAATCTTCTAACAATACTATTTGGTTGTCTTTGGCTTTGTGAGCCAATGCACTCTTACGAGCCAATTGTTTCAATTTTTTGTTCAACTTGAAACTGTAGTCACGTGGTTGAGGTCCATGGATACGGGCTCCACCTACGAAGGTACCAGATTTGATACTTCCTTTACGTGAACCACCTGTTCCTTTTTGTCTGTGTAACTTTTTAGTTGAACCACTCACCATGCTACGTTCTTTAGATGAATGAGTTCCTTGACGTTGATTGGCCAAGAATTGTTTAACATCTAAATAGATTGCGTGATCATTTGGTTCGATACCAAAAATATCATTGTTTAATTTAAGCTTTCTGCCGGTATCAGCTCCGCTTGTATTCAATACTGCTAATTCCATCTTACTTCTCAATTAAAACGATTGAACCTTTGTGACCCGGAACAGAACCTTTTACTACCAAAAGATTTTGGTCCGCATACACCTTTAAAATTTCAAGGTTGGTCTTTTTAACCCTAACACCACCAGTACGACCAGCCATTCTCATTCCTTTGAATACACGAGATGGATCTGATGAAGCTCCAATTGAACCTGGAGCACGCAACCTGTTGTGTTGACCGTGTGTTTGCATTCCAACTCCAGAGAAGCCATGACGTTTTACAACACCTTGGAAACCTTTTCCTTTGCTGGTTCCTACTACGTCCACAAACTCACCTACTGCAAATAAATCTACAGTTAAAGTTTGTCCCAAAGCCAACTCTTGTTCAAAACCTTTGAACTCGGCAAACTTTGATTTAGGTGTAGTATTTGCTTTCGCAACGATACCCTTCATTGGTGCAGGAGAATTCTTTTCTTTAGCTTCTCCGTATGCTAGTTGTACTGCACTGTAACCGTCTTTATCGTTGGTTTTTACTTGTGTTACAACACAAGGCCCAACTTCAATTACAGTACATGGAATTTGTTTACCGTTTGCATCGAAGATGCTGGTCATTCCTAATTTTTTTCCTATTAAACCTGACATAGCTTTCTATCAAACTTTAATTTCAACATCAACCCCGCTTGGTAATTCTAATTTCATCAGAGCATCTACTGTTTTGGCGGTTGAACTGTAAATGTCGAGTAATCTCTTGTATGAACACAATTGAAACTGCTCTCTGGCTTTTTTGTTTACGTGAGGCGAACGCAAAACTGTGTAAATTCTCTTCTGTGTAGGAAGTGGAATTGGTCCACTTACAACTGCGCCAGTTGCCTTCACTGTTCTCACAATCTTTTCAGCTGACTTGTCAACTAAGTTGTGGTCGAACGATTTTAACTTGATCCTTATTCTTTGGCTAACCATGATAATTAAGCTTTTGCTCCTTTTCCGTTAACTTTTGCTAAAACTTCTTCTTGAACATTTCTAGGAGCATCAGCATAATGACTGAATTCCATTGTAGAAGTTGCACGACCAGATGTCAAAGTTCTAAGTTGTGTTACATAACCAAACATTTCTGCTAATGGCACTTTTGCTTTTACAACTTGCGAACCAGCACGGCTATCCATACCTTCTAATTGTCCACGACGTTTATTTAAATCTCCGATAACATCCCCCATGTTCTCTTCAGGTGTCAACACCTCAATCTTCATGATTGGTTCTAGTAATACCGGACTAGCATTTCTTGCTGCCTCTTTGAAACCTATACGAGCACAAATTTCAAATGACAACGAATCTGAATCCACTGCGTGGAATGAACCGTCAAACAATCTAACTTTTAAACTTTCGATTGCATATCCAGCCAACACACCATTTTTCATGGCAGATTCAAATCCTTTTTGTACTGAAGGAACGAATTCTTTAGGAATTGAACCTCCAACTATTTCGTTTACAAATTCTAAACCTTTCTTTTCTGGGTCGCCAGGGATCAATTCAAATTGAATATCCGCAAATTTACCACGACCTCCAGTTTGCTTCTTGTAAACTTCTCTATGTGAAGTAGGCTTGGTAATGGTTTCTTTGTAAGAAACCTGAGGAGCACCTTGGTTACATTCAACCTTGAATTCTCTTCTTAACCTGTCTACGATAATTTCTAAGTGTAATTCTCCCATTCCAGAAATAACTGTTTGACCAGTTTCTTCGTCTGTATGAACACGGAATGTAGGATCTTCTTCAGCTAATTTAGCCAATGACATACCTAATTTATCAGAATCTGCTTGGGTTTTAGGTTCAACAGCCAATCCGATTACCGGCTCAGGGAAATCCATTGCTTCAAGAACAATAGGGTTTTTCTCTTCACACAAGGTATCTCCTGTTTTGATGTCTTTGAAACCTACTGCTGCTCCAATATCTCCTGCACCTAATCTTTCTACAGGGTTTTGCTTGTTGGCATGCATTTGGAAAATACGAGAGATACGCTCTTTGTTACCACTTCTGGTATTGAATACATAAGAACCCGCATCTAACATTCCAGAATACACACGCATGAATGCCAATCTACCTACAAATGGGTCAGTTGCAATTTTGAAAGCCAAAGCTGCAAAAGGCTCATTGTAATCAGGCTTACGTGTAACTTCTTCATTTGTATCAGGATTAGTTCCAGTGATTACACCTTTGTCTAAAGGACTAGGTAAAATCTCCATCACTAAATCCAACATGGTTTGAACACCTTTGTTTTTGAATGATGAACCGCAAACCATAGGAACAATTTTCATGTCAATGGTAGCTTGACGCAATGCATCTAAAATTTCTCTTTCTGTGATGCTTGTTGGATCTTCAAAGAATTTCTCCATCAATTTGTCATCATACTCAGAAACTGCTTCAAGTAAATTTTCTCTCCACTCTGTTGCTTCATCTAACATGTCGGCAGGAATATCCACTACTTCGTAAGTCATTCCTTTGTCATGCTCGTTCCAAACCATTCCACGGAAGTTGATCAAATCAACAACACCCTTGAAATTGTCTTCAGAACCAATTGGCAATTGTAATGGAACTGCTTTACTTCCCAACATTTCCTTTACTTGCTTGACAACGTTTAAGAAGTCAGCACCAGAACGGTCCATTTTGTTCACGAAACCGATACGGGCAACATTGTAATTGTTAGCCAATCTCCAGTTTGTTTCAGATTGAGGTTCAACACCATCAACCGCAGAGAACAAGAATACCAACCCGTCTAATACACGTAATGAACGATTTACTTCTACAGTAAAATCTACGTGACCAGGCGTATCGATGATATTGATATGGTATCTGTTGTTTCTATAGTTCCAGAATACAGTTGTAGCAGCAGAAGTAATTGTGATACCTCTTTCTTGCTCCTGTACCATCCAGTCCATGGTAGCAGCACCATCGTGTACTTCACCAATCTTGTGGTTTACACCTGAATAGTAAAGAATACGCTCAGTTGTTGTAGTTTTACCTGCATCAATGTGAGCTGCAATACCTATGTTTCTTGTATATTTTAAGTCGCGTGACATTTTATTTATCTATTTTTGAATTAGCTGATTTTGAAATGCGAGAATGCTTTGTTTGCTTCAGCCATTTTATGCGTGTCTTCACGCTTTTTAACTGATGCACCTTCATTTTTAGCTGCTGATAAGATTTCTCCAGCTAATTTGTCTGCCATGGTTTTTTCACCTCTGTTGCGGGCATATTTGATTAACCATTTCATACCAACTGCAATTTTACGGTCAGCAGGAACTTCCATTGGAATTTGGAAGGTTGCTCCACCCACTCTGCGAGATTTAACTTCTACAGCAGGCATTACATTGTTCAATGCTTTTTTCCAAACATCTAAACCTCTTTCTTGTGCTTTCGATTCTACTTTGTCTAAAGCATTGTAAAAAATGGTATAAGCTGTATTTTTCTTTCCGCTCCACATCATGTTGTTCACAAAACGGGTAACCAAAATATCATTGAATTTTGGATCTGGTAATAAAATATGCTTTTTAGCTCTTGATTTTCTCATGTCTTTACTAACTTAGGCTGAAATTTATTTCTTTTTAGCTTTAGGATCTACAGCTTGTCCTGGTTTAGGACGCTTAGTTCCATATTTAGAACGTTGTTGTTTACGTCCATCAACACCAGCAGTATCCAATGCACCCCTTACGATGTGGTAACGAACTCCAGGTAAATCTTTTACCCTTCCTCCTCTTACCAATACAATAGAGTGTTCTTGTAAGTTGTGACCTTCTCCTGGAATGTAGGCATTCACCTCATTACCGTTTGTCAATCTAACACGAGCAACCTTTCTCATTGCTGAGTTAGGCTTCTTAGGAGTAGTTGTGTACACACGGGTACAAACACCTCTGCGCTGTGGGCAAGAATCAAGTGCTGGTGACTTGCTCTTGGTATTTACGTCGTTGCGGCCCTTACGAACCAATTGTTGAATAGTAGGCATATCTAATTTTTAATACGCAATTTATCTTAAAAAAGGGAGGGCAAAGGTAGGTGATGGGATTTAGCAAAACAAGTGCTTGACAAAAAATATTAAAAATATTTGATGCTGAGCGGGTTAATTGCTTGTTATTAACCATCAGTCTTTCCGATGTTGACCCTTTCGGGGCTGCAAACATAGGCATCTTATTCGAATTATCAAAGATTGGGATAGTTTTTATCAATTAAATCCTGAATATTTTAAATATAGCCATTCATTAATCTGATTATCTGAATGTTATATAGAAAAAGAATTTATATTTATTTTGAACATTTCTTTTTTGTAGTGCATTAAAAGCTCGCTTTGACTAATTTGGCCGAATGATTCCTGAAAATTTAAAACAAATATTGCAGAGCCTGCCCCATCAACCAGGCATATACAAATATTTTGACAAAGAGAATCAGCTTATTTATATAGGTAAAGCCAAAGATTTAAAGAAAAGGGTGAGTAGCTACTTCAACAAGCTTACCCATGACAACAGAAAAACGGCAATCTTAGTCAGTAAAATAACGCATATTGAATTTACGATTGTAGCAACTGAAACGGATGCCCTGCTGCTTGAAAATGTGCTCATCAAACAATATCAGCCTAGATTTAATATTTTATTGAAGGACGATAAAACCTATCCGTTCATCTGTATAAAAGCAGAGCCCTTTCCAAGAGTTTTTACGGTTAGACAAAGAGTAAAAGATGGCTCCGAATATTTTGGACCTTATGCCAATGGTCATTTGATGTATACCTTATTGGATTTGATCAAGAATCTTTATCCAATCAGAACTTGCAATTTGGCATTGAATCAAAAAGCAATTGAATCTGCAAAATTTAAAACCTGCCTAGAATTTGATATTGGGAATTGTAAGGCTCCTTGTATTGGCCTTCAAAGTTCAGAAGACTATTTAGCCCAAATCAAATCGATCAGAGGAATTTTAAAGGGCAATTTAGCTGAGGTTCGAGCTGAACTAAAAAGTATAATGACCGAGGCAGCAAATTCTTTAGACTTTGAAAAAGCAGAATTGATCAAACGGAAATTACAATTGCTCGAAAATTACCAAAGCAAATCGACCATTGTTACCAATTTATATGCACCAGTTGAAGTATATAGCATTGTATCTGATGAAAAATTTGCCTATATCAATTTTCTAAAATTGGTGAACGGCATGATTGTTCAGACCCAAACCTTTGAAATCAAAAGAAAATTAGAGGAATCAGAGAGTAGTTTATTGGCGTTGACCATCTCAGAAGTTAGAAATAGTTATGATACCGACTGCAAAGAAATCATCGTACCAATTTTACCAGAATGGCAATTAGAAGGTGTACAATATACCATACCAAAGCTTGGAGAGAAGAAACAGTTACTGGATTTATCGCTGAGGAATGCGAGCTATTACCGCAAACAAAAACAAATTCAACACGAAAATTTAAACCCAGAATTAAAAACCGAAAGAATATTGAAACAAATTCAACAAGATTTACGGTTGACCCAATTGCCCAATCATATTGAGTGTTTTGACAATTCTAATATCCAAGGAACAAACCCTGTTTCTGCCTGTGTAGTTTTTAAAGATGCCAAACCCAGCAAAAAAGACTACAGAATTTTTCATGTAAAAACTGTAGAAGGTCCCAATGATTTTGCAACGATGGAAGAAGTGGTTTACAGAAGATACAAAAGGCTTTTAGAGGAACAACAAAGCTTACCGCAATTAATTGTGATAGATGGCGGAAAAGGACAATTGAGTAGTGCGGTAGAAAGTTTGAAAAAACTTGATTTGTATGGAAAAGTTGCAGTGATTGGCATAGCAAAAAGATTGGAAGAATTGTATTATCCAAACGATGAATTGCCTTTGTTTTTAGACAAGAAATCAGAGACTTTAAAAGTAATTCAGCAATTGAGAGATGAGGCGCACCGATTTGGCATAACCCACCATAGAAACAGACGCAGTAAAAATGCAATCAATACGAAACTGGCTGAAATTCCAGGAATAGGAGAACATACGGCTCAATTGTTACTGAGTACCTTTAAATCTGTTGCCAAAGTAAAAGCCGCAGATGTAAATGCATTATCGGAGTTGATTGGACCCTCTAAGGCCAATAAGGTTATTGATTTTTTTAAAACCAATTCTTGATGAATTTTTCTTGTCAGTATTGAACCCAAAAGGCCTATACAAGGTACATGTTCAAAAAAATAAGTCACCTAGTAAAATACCTTTCAATCCTAACAAAATAATTGATACAAAAACTTCAAAATTAAATGCGGCAATTACAGTCAAGAAAAAACCAATTGCTCGAAATACTTTGTATACACTCCCAATATTTTTTTATTCAAAATAATGAAGTGCCTAGCATAAGTTTTGGTACATTTGTTACTAAGTTTTTATGTTTGATTGATGACTGCTACCGAAATATTAAAAAGTAAATGCCTTTCATTTGCGCAAAAGCAAGCTGATTTTTTGTTTTTAAACAGCAACCAAATTTCATCCGCAATGAAACTCGATTCTTATGAGTTCATTTTCATGTGTGGGCAATTGAACACGTTTGAAATCAATCATAAAAATGCACTTGAATCACTTGCCTATTTTATAGAACAGCACAAAGGAAAATGGATGGGTTTGCTCTTGTCTTATGAGTTAAAGAACGAGATTGAGGACTTACATTCAAAGAACAATGATGAACTTGAATTTCCTAACCTAAAGGTTTTTGTTCCTGAATACATTTTAACAGTAAACAAAGAGGATGAAATCTTCTGCAATGATTCGTCTTTTCTAAAAGAAATTGAAAATGAAAATTTGTTCTGTGTAAGCAAATTGCCTTTCTTAGAATTTGAAGCAAACACAAGCAAAGAAGACTATACCAAGGCAATTCTTCAAACCAAAAATCATATACTGGATGGGGATGTTTACGAATTGAATTATTGCATTGAATTTCACAAAAAAAATTGTCCTGAATTAGATATTGTCTCGGTTTACCTTGCCTTGAATGCTGCATCCCCTACTCCATTTTCGGCATTGTATGCAAATACATCACATGCAATTCTATGTGCCAGCCCTGAAAGATTTTTACTCAAAAAAGATAACCTGATTTATTCGCAACCCATCAAAGGAACCATCCTCCGGAAAGAAGACAAAGCTGAGGATGAATTGATGAAATCTACCTTGTTGAACTCTGAAAAAGAAAGGGCAGAAAACTTGATGATTGTGGATTTGGTAAGAAATGATTTGGCAAAATCTGCCAAAACAGGAAGTGTGCATGTTGAAGAATTATTTGGGATTTATAGCTTTAAAAAACTTCATCAAATGATTTCAACAGTGCGAGCCGAATTAAACAATACTCCTGTTGTTGATTGTATTCAAAACGCTTTTCCAATGGGCAGCATGACTGGTGCTCCTAAAATAAAAGCCATGGAAATTATTGACGAATTGGAAAAATGTAAACGTGGCATGTACAGTGGAAGCATCGGTTATATCAGCCCGAATTTAGATTTTGATTTGAATGTGGTGATCAGGAGTTTGCAATACAATTCAAAGAAACAATACTTAAGTTTTCAGGTTGGCTCTGCCATTACCATTGACTCGGATGCGCAGGCTGAATATGAAGAGTGTTTATTGAAAGGGAGTGCCATGATGAACTTGTTTAGCGGTGCGAATTAGTTCAGTTTTATGAACTTGTTTCTGATGATTTGGTTTCCGTTTTGATATACCAAATGATAACAACCCGCTTCTAAATTTGCAAGATTCAACACGATTTGGTTTGACGCTGTATTTGTAACCGTTTCTACTTCTACCTGCTGCATTTTCATGTCATAAACTAGAATTTTTGCATCTTTCATGGCAATTGAACTTTCAATTGTTAAAAATTCTTGTGCAGGATTGGGATACATACTGATTGAATTGTTTGCTATATTTTCTTGTAAAGCCGTTGCTGTATTTACTGTTAAACTATACCTTGTTACTGAATCTTCAATGGTTCTGGTGATGGTTAAGGCATGCGCAAATACTTTAAAAACAACTGCCAATGGATACACCCCTTGCTGGCCATTTTGTGGCATACCTGACAACAATATACAACCCGTTTCACCGCCATTTGCTTTGCAATTGATTTGGTTACATTGATAGGTAAAATTCGCTGGTAAACCATTTACTTTGGTAACTACAATTGAATCGATGGTTGCAAGTATTGGAAATCCAAATTCAGTAACCATGGTATCTTTGGGCATTCTGAATTGAATGATCTGCGCATAAGATTTAGATTCAATTGCAGGGGCTAATTCTGCAGGAAAAATGCCAGAGCTCTTCAAATTGACATCAGGTGTACACTGTGCAAATAATTGAAAACTGATGGATTGCAACAAAAACAGTATTATTGAATAGTAAAATTTATTTTTCATGGATTTTAATTTTAAACCAAGATATTACTTTTTTATATTTTTTCTATATGCTTGTGTATTTGCAAATATCAGCAAAGCACAACATCTTATTCAAGGAATTGTAAAGGATAAAAACTCGGATGAACCAATAGCTGGGGTTGTAGTAAGTGCGGGAAATACTGGCACTCAGAGCGACTTGAATGGTTATTTCAAATTAAAACTTTCAGAAAAAACCATCAATTTAAATTTTAGATTTTTAGGATATGAAACTTTGACCATTACCGAAACTATGGACGTAAAGGATGAGC
>Ga0209400_1000453_pt1 | contig 35772 bp, 58 predicted proteins | sample M_130807_EF_Meta_FD_187313 | JGI IMG/M metagenome (GOLD analysis project Ga0209400, IMG submission 187313) | Freshwater microbial communities from Lake Montjoie, Canada to study carbon cycling - M_130807_EF_MetaG (SPAdes) (version 2) | ecosystem: Environmental > Aquatic > Freshwater > Lake... | reverse complement strand
CGTCTGAATCCTGTACTTCAGTTTCAGTATCATCAGATTGCGATTGAGCTTGCGCTTTCTCCTCTGGTGTATCCATCATAGACAAAAATGCGTTAGCCGCATCACTTACTGTATTAACACTTCCCTCTACAGGATTGGTGTTTTCACTCATGTTGTTTACCTTTTAGGTGGTTATAAAATCTTCCAGCGTTTCTCTGCAATTTGCTTATCATCAGCTAATGCTTGGATTGTCGCTATAAATTCATCCATCACTTTTAGTTTGAGAAAGTTCTTTTCTCGTACCTCTACATCGTATTCATTACTGCCAAATATGTTGCTAGAATACAACGATTTTTGGCTTTCGACAAGTTCTATAAAGAACTCATCGGACAAATAGGCTCTAGCTCGTTCCGACTTGTTATAGGACATTAGGGATATTAGCCGTTGGTGATAGTTTTGCGCCTAGTTGCAAAGCCTTTAATTGAGCCTCGTATTCAAACTCTTGTTTCTTAAGAGCCATAGTCATCTCAAACTCTTGCTGCTTAAGTCTGATCTGAGCCTCTGCCTTAACCTGGGAGATCTGAATATCATTCTGAGCTTTGGCGTTATCTGCTTCCATCTTAGCTTGCATCTGGGCTACATAGGCTTGCATTGCTGGATCTTGTTGCTGACCCTGTTGTTGGCTTTGCTGCGCCATTTGTTGCTCTTGCTCTGGGCTGATCTCTAGGAAAAACTCGTTAGAGTCCTTAAACCCAGCAGCCTCAATAAACCGACCTAATGTCTGTCTGTAGTTTGTAAGGCTTACTAATGGATTATTAATGCCTGCAGTCTTTAGGATTTCCTCTTGCTTTCCTAGAACCATAGCAATCATAGCCATCTGCTCTTGCTTGTTTCCTGTGCCTAGACCGACATTGATAGAGATGTCAAAGCCATTAGTCCATTCTCTAGGATCAATAGATACATATTTACCACGCAAACGCACAATACGCTCTTTATCCTGATACTTGCAGAGCAATTGTAGAATCTTCTGGAATAGGTCTTTTACGCCTGTTTCAGCAAATACCCTAGCAATTAACTCAATCTTTCCTGCTGCGCTACTTTGCATAGCAGCAACAGCAGTAGCCGTACTATTTTGCAGAACTTCTGGACTTAAGCCGTTCATCTGGTCTGATACACCAGTTCTCTTAGCCTGTACAGAATCCAAGTATCCCAACAATGGGAATGATTGATTAGCAGTTGGTGGTACTGTCAATGGGGTGATGGCTTGGATATTTTTCATACGCACAATGCCATTAGCTGTAACTGTTAGCAAATCATCTAGGTTTACTTGACCTTCTACCACGCCCATTCTAGGGCTATTAGTCATGTAGAGATTGTCTAGGATCTGCCTTGTAACTGTAGATTTAATCAGTTGAATGTCTACTGCTCTGTCTGCCAGGCTATGACCAAAGAACTTGTGGGGCATAGGAATAGGGCAAATAGAACAGAATGGTACGAAATCTACTTCCTCGTTATCTAGGATGTCTGATCCAGCATAAGTAACTTTACGCAACTCAGCAATACCATCGCCATCAAAGTCTACCTTGATATAAGACTCGATTACCTCAATCTCTTGCATAGAGAAGTCTAGGCTTGACTGATCGCCTGGCTGTTCGCCTTGATCGAACCTTGCTACATTCTCTGAGTTATAGGTTAAGTCTGCATAAGTAGGAAGGTTATCTACAATATCTTTTTCATAGCCCATTGCAATTAATTCTGAGCGAGTAGCCAACTTTCTGTGAGCTACAAAAGGCGCATCAGCAATAGTCCTAGCCTTCTTAGAGATTAAGAACTCCTCTGGTGGCACATTCTCTACAATTACCTTGCCAGTTTTCTTAGTCTTTTTGAGCTTAACATCATAGGAATAAACTGGTGGAATAGGCATCCCCATAGGATCTATTCCTGCTGGGGCTACCTCTGTAGTCTTTTGATTAACTACTTCTACCTCTGGATCATTGAGTAACATCGTTACTTCGTCTTGTGTCAGGTTTTGATACTTCTCTTTGCTGACATCAATCTTCTCATCCCAATAGACCTTAACGATTCCGTTCTTTTGTAAGAGCGCATCCTTAAACCAATTGTGCATCAGCAGTACGCCATCGTTGTCACGATTCATTACCCAATTGACATACTCTGTAGCTTGCTTTGCTTTTTCCTCATCGCCTGGGCCTTTAGGCTCAAATCGCACAATCTCATCTGACTGTGTGAAGATACGCAGTAATTGTGGCAATGCACCATCTACTACCTCGGCTACTTCGCCTGTAACGATCTGGCTACGACCTTCTACTTCATTGCCGTATTCGTAACGATTGTAGTATTCAAGGGCTTTTCTACGATCATCTGTAGTTTCGCTCTCGATAAAACCAATAGCGTTATCTATCTCGGCATCAAGTATGCCTTTTAGTGTGCCTTCATCCATTAGACTATCCATTTATTGTTGATCTTAATTGCTTTGTTCCAGTTGTTCGGTTGTTCATCTAACGCTACAGCCACATATCTCCAAGCATCACTAGCATGGGAATGTTGATCGTGTAAGGGTTTATCACTAAACATTTTAGTATCAGGGTTTACATCATACCGATAATGTCGCAATGCTTGTAGACCCTCTGCACATCTATTCTGGTCAAAATAGCATCTGTTCATTAGCATACGAGCTGCGTTAATTCCTTCTGATATAGACAGTCTAGGGGTTATCCTTACTGGCAAGTTCATATTCTGCATAATATCTTTAACGCTCTTGCCTGTCATATTTTTGTTCTCGGCATCGTGTGGCAGCCAATGATCTCGATAGACATAGCCTCTATTCTGTAGAACTTCTACATAGTGATCTATGGGCTTTTGGCAATCCTGATAAAAGTCTATGACCCTTACCTCACCGCCTGGTATCGTCTGCACAAACCAGATACTTGTCATATCTGCCCAGCCAATATCCCAGAATGTAGATACCTCAATAGCCTTATCTTGGTTTATGTCCTTGATACGGCCTTCCTCTTGGGCTTTTCTTAGCTCTTTAGCGTATACAGCACCATCTAATACTTGCCTTGTATTGCCTTCCCAGACATTGAGATAGGCATCCATATCTCGTTCTTTGAGATCATCCTTCTCATTCTTTAGAACTTCTGGAAACCAAGGATTATCAGACCAGTTTACTTTTGCTACTTTAGCGTTGCCTGGTGGATGTACCACGAACCGCTTATATGTTTCATCCGTATCTAACTCAGGATTGAATGTTATCCAGATCTCTGAGCCTTCCTTACGGATTGTAGGGATTAATACATCCCATGAGCTTTTAGATGTAGTCTGAGCTTCTTCTACCCAGCATATATCTACACCCTCAAAAGACTTAATCTTAGTAATATTATGCTTTAGTCCAGCAAATAAGAACTCTGTTCCATTCTTACCAAATATACTGGTGTTTTGTACAGTATAGAAATCATCTAGCCCCATAGACTTGATCTGATCTGCTAACAGAGCATGAACCGAGTCTGATATAGAGTTTTGAAACTCTCTGGCGCATAGCACTCTTAACTTCTTTCTACGACCTATGGCAAGCAATACCCTAGCTACTGTCCAGGACTTACTAGATCCCCTACCGCCATAAACGATTTTATAGCGATGATCTTCCAGTAAGCACTCTAGCTTTTCTGGAATCTCTAAACTGAGCTTTTCTTCTGCTTCGATCACTCTGGGCGTTTAATAATGAACTCAATCTGCTTAAGCTCAATAGCCTCACCATCTACACCGCTAATCTCTGTAGACTGTACGGCCTTGCCATCTACACGATCCATAATCTCTTTAACAGCCCAAGGCTCGCCTTGTTCAGCAGCCTTTACTAGCTTGTCTGCAATAGTGCGTAATCTACGGCTATCCTCTTGAACTAGAGCTACTCTCAGTTGGTTGTAGAACAGCTTTCCCTTCTTGCCGTTTTGATTGCCTACAGGCGCACCACCCTTGTTGGTTGATGCAACTTCTACATTATTGTTTTCTATAGCGTTTTCCATTCCATTCCTAACGGGTGATGGTTGATGATGTTGCTATTCTACAACACTTTTAATCAAGTAGTCCTTCAAACTTATCCATCAATCTGTAATCACCTTCTCTTGAGGGGTAGATTGCTTCTCTTATATCAAACACTTCAGATAAGAATGGCTCTCCAGTTTTTTTCTTAGAATACCCAATAACAGCATCATAACCAGCATCTCTAGCTTTTTGAGCTACTGCTGCCTCTTGCAAGGCATAAGAAAGTTGATTGCCTTCTCTTGAATTACTAAATATATAATCACCATACCCCTCTAAATCAGGAGCATATTTAGATAAAAATTGTTCTGGTGTAATTGCATCAGCTAAATTGTATCTTTTATCACTTATCAACTCAGGATGTCTTACTCGTAAAGCATCATTACGCATCTCTTGATATGCGCCTTTCCCAAGTAATTGATCGTAAGCTGCCTCTGGAGCTTTACCACCAGTAGCACCTTTAACAACTAAAGGGTTTTTGTAAAGTGTTTCTCCACTAATTTTCTCTGTACCACCATAACCAGTTGTTCCACCATAGTGTTTCATGCTTGTAGAACCTTCTGGCAGATAAAATACTCCACCCCTTACGGACTCTGTTTCTGCTTGCTGTGGCTTTTGCTTACGCATTACATTCATTAACAAGCCACCTTCTGTAACTGTTGCTCCAGGCGTATTCTCTACAGCTTTTTTAAATATATCGTCTGTTGGCAATGTAGTAGGCATCTTAAGACTTCTAGCTACATCTGTAGGCACAATATCCGCTATACCACCTATAGATCGCAGATAATCCTCTGCCATCTGTCCAGCCTTGGGAGCTAATGCCTGCATTGTTGGTTCTATTACCCTACCTACTGCCCTAGCCCCTGTTGCTGGATTCATGGCTGACATAGCTAATCTAGCTACATTCTCTGCGTTTGATCCTGTAGGCTGCTGGGATAAACCATACTGTTGTGCCAGACTTTGTAGATAATCGCTACCCATGACAGGCTTTTGCGATCCCATTCCTAATGGCTTAAGACCCATATTGATAAGATCTATAGGCGATCCTAGTAGATCATACGGATAGTAAGATGCGCCTCTTAGCAAGCCCTGATTCATCTCTACATCTGTATTAGGCATGGCTCTGCGCCTGCCCATCTGTGGATAGCCTATATAGGGTTGTTCGTCTAATAAAGCCATATCACCATTTCACCTTGTTAGCCCAAAATGCTGCGCTCATCTTGCCTTTAGCTATGTTCTTAGCATGACGAGCTTTGAATGATTCGTTTCTTGCACTACCCTCTGGACTGCCTTTAACACCTTGCTGACCAAATCGGATGGTCTTAACCTTATCGCCTTCTTTAGCGACTACTACATGGCTTTTAGTAGGATGATTAGGGGTTTTCTTGGGCTTGTTGTACCCAGCGACACCTATTCTTTCTAGGATTTTGGCAGCCTCTCTTATTTTCATTCCTAACCTTTTATATTGCTTTAATTTTTTCTATGAGTTCTGCTGTTTTTTGGCTAGTTACCCATCTCATATAACTTTGGTAATCTGTTGCAAAGTTTTCATCTAGACTAGAACTTGTTTGATCTGACTCTCTAGTGCCTACAGTATGATGTAGATGCTGGCATATCACATTACTTAAGTAATGTAGTCTATTGGTTTGTTTGCCAATATACATCCAAACATCATCTGCATAAAAATGTATTAGCTCTGTATTTAATACCCAGCCAGTAGCCCTTATTAAATCACCCCCAATTACAGGATGAGTACATAGCATTTCGCCTTTAATAGTATCGTCTGGGTATGCTATTTGATTGTTTTTGGCAACTGCAACTAGCTTTTTGTCCCACTCTACTGTTTTTGGTCTTAAATCATCAGCTAAAAGACCATAAAAATCATAATGTAGATTATCTTTTAACCAGTTATTAACTTTAATTACAGGCTTTGCACTTTCGTTGTACAAAATAACCCAGTTTTTAGGGTATGCAATAGCCTTGTATTCCTCTATCTTAGGATCGTCATCGTCAATTAATATTGTGGCAGGGTAACTAGCTTTGGTTTTATGCCAACATTCTATAAATTCTAATAAAAAATGAGGTCTGTCCCTCGTACACATAATAAACATTATTTATCTACGATCCCTGGTATGTGCATAACTTGATAGTTGGCAGTAATGCGTTTGCTAGGGTAATGCTTTAATTGCTGTATAAATTGCCAGTCATGCCCATAACCATCTCCCCATTTGCAGTCTAGCTCTTTTTTGTGGGCTATTGCAGAAGTACCTATGTGGCTTATTTCAAACCATACTGGTCTAATTTCACCATCTACATAGTCATCCCAATATAGCCAATCTGTATCTATATTGTCTGCTATTGATTTTAGATGGCCTTTGCCAAATACATCATCGTTATCTATATAAGCAATGTAGTCGTACTTAGCGTTTTGTATTCCAATATTCCTTGGAGTTCCGCTAAAGCATGGCTGCTTATCTATTAAAACAGTCTTTACAGGGTATTTAGAGGCTATATCTACTGTCTTTTGGCATCCATCTGCCACAACTATTAACTCACCTATTTTTTGCTCTAATACGCTCTCTATTGCTCTTGGGAGCTTTTGTTCTCTATTGCTTGCTGCTCTTGGGTAATCACCTAGATAGCTAGGCATTACTACACTAATCATTTTTTATAGCGAGCTTTTTTCATTGCCTCAGAAATAGCAATAGCAATGGCTTGTTTAGGATTCTTAACTACCTTGCCACCCTTGCCAGAATGTAGAGTGCCTGATTTGAACTCACCCATTACCTTGCCGATCTTGGCTTGTTTTTTGCTCATCTTCATTTTTTCTTAGCCTTCATAGGTTTGGCAGTTTTGGCTGCTTGCTTAAAGTCTTTAGCAGTAGGAGCATTTTTGCTACCTACTTTGTTCATTTTCTCGCCTGATCCAGAAGCAATACGCTTTCTCTTGGCGTTAATATTGGAATAGAGTCCAGCTTTCATTAATCGTCTGCCTTTTCTTCTGCTTCTTCCCACGATTCGCAAACACGCAAATTATGGCAAATAAACTCATATTTATGGCAGAAACCACGCCCACCACCATTACGATCAAGCTCATTCTCAGGAACAACCTTCATTGCCTCTAATGCTTGAGTGCTATTGTCAAAATATTCACAATTAGCGCAGAATCGGTTTGCCGTTTCTTCTTCTGGCATACCCCAATATGCAACTAACTTAACCCAGAAATCGCCTGGGTTTGCAGGATCTTTAGGGCCTAGATGACGAGTTTCCATCAAGGCTTTGGTCATTGTGTCGTTTCCTGCCTTGGTAATCTCGTACTCAGATTCCTCTGCCATTGGCTCATCTAATAATCCCATGCCCTCAGGCATTTCTTTATCCATGCCTTTTTTTGGAGCTAGTAGTCCAATAGCAATTTTCATATTAACCCCAAATTTAAGGCGAACTTGCCCAAGACAATTTTAACGCTTTTTTAACTAAACCACAATGTGTATAAGTCTGGCATATTGACTTTAAGCCATGCCCCTGCCTCATCATTATTCTTTTTGTGATCCATACCTACAGTCTGGCTGCCGACATGGTGGACATAAGACCGACTGACATAATTCTTATATCCAGCAGCCATAATTTCTAAACATTGAATATCGTCTGAATACCAGTTAATCGGTTTGTAATCTATCCAAGCCTCTCTAGAGATAATCCCAAATAAAGGGGAAAGTACATTGCTTTGGAATATTTGATCTTCCTCTACAAATTTGATGCCGTTTCGTACTTCACCATTCCTAATATTTTGTAGCCCACGCACATAATCTGATCTACTACATAACCAGCCTAGACTGTGGTGTGAAAGCAACACTTTATCTTCTATTAGCATATTAAAGCTACTAGGTGTTAATACTATGTCATCGTTTGCCACAATAATCTCAGGGAACATCTCAAACGCATAGCGCACTACATCGTTATAGGATTCCCCATAATTGTTGCCGTTATTAGGTAAATTGATAGTATTGTGCCTAGAACACTCTAGATCGCTCCCAGCAACGATAACTGTTACTTCCTTTGGCACATACTCATCTATTGATGCAAACAGCACAGGCAAGCATTTAGCGTGTTTTGTCGCTATTACTATGGCAAGATTGGCATACGAATCGTTCATTTAATCCTTCATTGTAAGATTGTAGAACTCCATCTTTAGTCGTTTTGTTGATCTTGCAACTTGTACAAGTTCTGATGGTAATTTGACTTGGCTTTCTTATCCAGTTCTTGCTGGAGTCGTTTTTTTGCATTATGTAAATCTGTTTCTAATTTATGAGGCGTTGTTCTAGCATTATGCGCTAACTGATTTAATGAGGCATAAGGATGGCTGACATACCTCATTTTAAGCACTTGTCTTAGTTGCAATGGTAAACCCTTAATTGCCTGCTCTATCAGATCTCCGTCTACATGGTCTGGCTCGTAGTGTGGCTCTGGGTCTGCATATAAATTGCCCAACTCTGGGACATAATTCTTTTCAAAACTGCGACAAGTAGTTTCCACCTGTGGGCCAATAACTCCCCAAGTAACATACCAAGCCCAATTTTTTAGCCTAGATTCCATGTTGTCATTTAATTTTAATTAATTTATTGTATTATATTCAATATCTTATGACAAAGGTAGATATGAAACAATCTGATAAAGAAGATCAAAAATTCATAGAGTGCTGGAAAAGACTTGGCTCTCCTACTTTAGTTGGCAAAGAACTAGGTATTAACCCTAGGAGCGCACTTAATCGCAGAGCAAGCCTTGAGATTAGATATGACATCAAACTTCCTACTCATGCCTCAATGCGAGATCCTAAAAAAGAGAAACTAAAAAAGATTGAACAAACTCCGCACAATGTACGCAGGGGAATAGATATAGATAAGGTTAAGCGAGTGATTGTATTTTCAGATGCTCACTTTACCGATACCACTACTACAGCATTTAAAGCCCTATTATTAATGATTGATACCTTTAAGCCAGAGGTAATTATTTGTAATGGTGATGCTTTTGATGGACAAGTTCTTAGCCGTTTTCCTTCTATCAATTACGATCAAAAACCTACAGTCTTAGAGGAGCTTAATGCTTGTCGTTGGCATTTAGATGAGATAGAAAAACATAGACCGCCTGGCTGTCGTTTAATCTGGACTCTTGGTAATCACGATATGAGGTATGAAGCTTGGCTTGTTAATAAAGTACCTGAGTATTCTGGGGTAGATGGATTTAGCCTTAAGTATCATTTTCCTAATTGGGAAACTTGCTGGTCGTTTTGGATTGGGGAAAATACAGTAGTCAAACACCGCTATAAAGGTGGTCGTACTGCTGGATATTCCAACTTAGTTGGTGCTGGTGGATCTACCAACATCATTACTGGGCATACCCATGTATTGTGTTGTAGTCCGATAACTGGGTATCAAGGAACTTATTGGGGTATTCAGACTGGATGCCTAGCTGATCCACATAGTTCTACCTTTGAATACTGCGAGGATAGTCCTAAAGATTGGCGTAGTGGTTTTGCAATGCTTTCATTCGATCAAGGCCGTATGCTAATGCCTGAGTTGATTATGGTTACAGATGAGCAGAATGGAGAATTTGAATTTAGAGGATGTATTAATAAGGTATGAAGATAACGCCATTTATTCTGGAGCAAATGTACTTGTCTTTTTCTTGCTGTCATCCACTAAGAAAATGGGACTTACCACCACCAGAATTAATCCAGTTCAAAGTAACTAGGGAAAAGGATGCAATGGCTACCTATCGCTATGACGAATCTTTAGATAAGCCACACATCATTACGATTAGCCGATTAAAGAATGAACAGTTGGGAACAATCCAACGCTCATTAATACATGAGGTCTGCCACATGAGTTTCTGGAAAACAGGAGCATGGGACAAACATGGAAAAGCCTTTAAATCTCGCACCAAACAATGCGCCCGAGAATATGGTTGGGACTCTCTAGAGCTTTAGTGGCTGCCTTCGCAAGTCTGGCTTGATAGTAGCGACTTATACATCTTAGACTGATCCTCTAGATCTCTGATTAGTTTAACAACTCTAAATAAGACTTCATTCTCATGCTGAGTTACTACCTTGCCTGTATATAGGTCTACTAGCTCATTAACAATTTTATTCGTTTCGTTCACTTATCATCCTTTCCAAGTTTCTGACTGACTCGCTCCAGCAACTCCTCACAGGATATTTTGTATTCTCTTTCAAAACGCTTGACACCCAATCCGTGAAGGCCAGAGTTTCCCCTATGATGCTCTGGGCATAAAGGCAAGATCGGGGATGTAGCCCTAACAGCTCCAAATCTCCGCACATGATGGAGTTCTGCTGGCGATCTGCTTTCAATCCCAAGGACTTCGGAGCATAGAATACATCCGAGTTCTGCAATCTTATTGAGTGCGATCTTTTCATTTTTAGTTACCATTAAAAGCAAGCCATATAGAAACTATTGTAGATGCAATAATAAATATACCTATGTAGTATGGTAGATCGCTCATTGTGTAGCCCTGTCTATAGTGCGATTAGTAGCCTCTTGGCTGCGCCATATCTCTATTCTTGCTTGGGCTGCTATCAACTTCCACCTTAATGTTTCCTCTACTTCTACTGCCTCTTTTAGCCCTTCTAAGAGCTTTACATAATCATCTGTAGCGTAGGCTTCCATCTCTTTAGCAGCGATGCTTGGAGCTGTAGATTCGAGCATAAGACGGCTTTTAGCAGATCGCAGATAGTTCTCTATATAAGTTCTATCTGCTTTGGCTGCTGCAAAGACTCCTGATTGCTCGTAGATAAATTGGACTGCTTTGCTCGGGTCAATTTCCATTGTCTTTCCATTTCGTCTTTTAGTTTAAGTGTGGCTTCCCATCCACGCTTTTCTAATACTAATGCTAGTTGTTTTCGTCTGGTTGCTATAGGCCATGTTAATAGCTCTCTAGCCTCACATTCGTTACGCCATTCCTCATTATGTTTGTTCTTCAAGTTGTTTAATCCTTTGGCTAATCCTTGCTCTCCATTGCTGCCATCCTTCTCCAGCATAAGCCTGGACTCCTATTTCTTGAGCTTTTTTCATTGTGAGTTCTTCTGAGCTGTACCAAGGCAACTCAGGTCGTTTATTTACCTTTGGTTCTTCTATTACGATTTCATCCTCAAACCTATATTGGTTAAGCCAAGTAGCTAAATGTGGTATATACGCAAGTTGCGTATCTTGCGATTTCCAGTATGCTAGATGGTTTGGCAAAGCCTCTACTGCTTGCTCTCGCTCTGCTGGGGTTAGCTTATAAAAACTACGATGCGCCATACGCTTGCTAACTTTCCTAGGATATAAACTCCAAAACTGCTCAAATAAATCTGACATTATTGCTCCTTCACGAGTAATAGACACCAACTACATAAAAAAATACAGCTACAAATTCTACAACGAACAATGGTATATCTTCTTGATATATACCAACTAACGCCCAGATCGCACTACCTATTAAACCAAAATGAAGGTTGATTGGGTAGAAATTTAATGAGGTGAGAAATATCCCGATCAAACACAGGATTGTTCCGATCCATTTTGCGACCCTCAACTTGTTCCAGGCGTTGTCTTTCAGCAACTTCATGTAGAAGTATCTCCTTAAAGTTTTTCATATGTTCCTATGATAAAAGTCTTTGGGGTTGTTAAGCATAGCTATACACAGCTCATCTATATTTTTAAACCATTGGATTACTTTCATGCCATCATGCGTATAAATCGTAAAGCTCACTTCTCACTAGCCTTTTTTAGTATTGCTCTAGCAAAATATATAGGGTTAAATTCCCATTCGTCTAACCCACTTTGACAATAGGATGATTGATAAATATCAACTATTTCTTTATCTGTTAGCTCGTCTGGTATCTCTACATATCCAGCAAAAGGTATTGGCTCTAACATTTATACTCCTAGGGTTTTATTACTACGCATGGCTAAAAGTTCTTTATCTAGTCCCTGCTCTGGTTTGTAGGAAATCAACTCTATAGCATCGGATGTGCAGCATTTACTACCTTTGTAGCAAGTGCCTGTAATAGCATCCATTATTAGCCCTGTTTTATGCTCGTCTGTACCAAAGAACACAGGCGTACAGATGATCTCGCCAAGGTTAGTAGTTCCCTTGTAGAGAACTCTATTCTTTAGCCAATCTAGCTTAAGGGATTTCTTTTGCCAAGTCGGAAAACAACTGCTGGCATCGGCACATAGACCAGTCATGGATTTTCTAATTTCTCTCATAACTTAGATCTTAATCTACAAATCTACATTAATGCAAGTGTTTTGTTTTTGTGTAGTAAATTACACAATTTTTTTATTTTTACACTTTTCTTTGTTTTTTATACATATAGCTATTGATATGTACAGACAATCAATATTTGTATGTATATACCTATGTATTAGTCTTTAGGAAGGTTACTGCTCTTTCGGTGAACGAACCTAGCCTACCTAGATTCGCCTTCATCTGCTCCATCGGAGTTACAGAACCCGCCAGACTTTCAAGGAGTAGGCTCTGGCTTCGCCACCTACTTTGTGCTGTTTCATCCTTTACCCCCAGTAGCACTATGATCCTAAATCCCTGGTATGTCGTTAGAGCCTCGAACTTAGGAAATCGTATCTTACATCACATCTCAAACTCTTTGCAAGCCCATCTGCCATTAGGCTGCTTAAACCATCCTAAAACTAAGATCTTCCAGCCAGACCGCACCAGCTCTGGCAAGAATTCAGACTCGGAGATCTTCTTAATCCTAGAGGACATATTGCTTTTGCTAGTGATCTGGATACCGACTGTTTCCCCATTGCCAATAGCCAGAATGTCAAAAATATTGAATAAATCCTTTTTCCTTCTAGAGAAGTGATTGTAGGATTCCACTAGGTCGCACTTATACCCTCTAGACTCCATTAGAGAGATTGTGCGAGCATTTTGGCTAACCGAGGTCATTCTCTGTCAATCTTCCTTCTGATGCCTCTATGATCGCTGTATGCCATTTTTTAGGGATGCCGTTCCGCATCTTCCAGGCATAGGCCGTTACATACTTGACCCCGATCTTTTCGCATAGGATCTTGATAGTCCCAAATTCGGTCATTAATTTGTCAAATGAACTTGTTTGTGGTAAAGATACGACAGTATTCATATATGCTCCTTTGTAGACATTTTATTCTACACCATCCCAAAAGTGTGCAAAAAAGCAACATTAGGGTTTTCCTTAGAAATATATTTGCAAATCTCTACATTTGTAGATTAAGATTTATCCATGCAACAAATTTTAGTAGTAGATGTAAGTAGTAAATTTTATTAATAACTCGTGAAGGAGTAACAAAATGAAATCAACTTTTATGCCAATGGGTTTTAAAACTAATGATGGCTACCTTGTTAGCGATGTAACAGTTCAACAACTTCAACAATTTTTTAAAGAAGAGCTAGAGCTAGAAACAAGTCCTTCTGATATTCTAAAAATTGTAGATGTTTTTAAAACTTTAGAAAGAGAAAAGTTAGTAGCTTAATTAACACTCCCCTTCGGGGGAGATTTCAAACACTCGTGAAGGAGTAGCAAAATGAAAGACTTTATTTTAGGTGGCATATTAGGATTTGTAATTGTAGCTTTTGTAATTACTGTGTATGGCTTTCGTATTGGTGTTTATACATTATGAGAGCCTTAATCCTGATTCTGGCAATCTCTTTAGTAGGCTGTGCGCCTATACCAATCAAACGCTATAAGACCGATGTAGTAGATCAAACGCCTTGCTATAAGACTAATGATTGTCCTATGCAGAATCCCCCAGCGTTCTTGTTCTACAACAACTTTAACAATTCGTGGAGAAGATAAATGTACAACAACAATTCTTATTATGAAGCCCCATACGATGACCAGGCAGAGCAAGAGCAACTCGATGAGCGTTTGTATGATGCAGTTAAGAATGACCCTGAGTTTGATCCTACAGACCTAGGCAACTTTGCTGAGTCTATTGGGCAAGATGTAGACGATACAAATCTACAAGAGTTTATTCGTGATTGCGTAGCAAGAAAAGACTGGGAATCCCTAGGCCGTAAGCTGTATTACCATAGCTGGGCTTACATGGAAAAAGTAGCAGAGATCCGATTAACATAGTGAAGGAATCAAAATGAGCAAATATTTAGAGCTTAGAAATGTAGATGTTTCTAGCAAGATAGAAAAGAAAAACAATCTTAGTTATCTGAGTTGGGCATGGGCTGTTGATACATTGTTGCAACACGATCCAGAGGCTACATGGACTTATGGTCAGCCTGTATCGTTTGGCGATACAGTAATGGTCTTTTGTACAGTAACCGCCTTTGGCAAGTCTATGACTGCCCAGTTGCCTGTAATGGACTACCGCAATAAGGCTGTGCCTAACCCTGATGCCTTTGCCGTAAATACTGCTATGCAGCGTTGTCTGGCTAAAGCAATAGCTCTACATGGTCTAGGATTAAGCCTATATGTAGGGGAAGATTTGTGGGATGATGTAGACACAGAAGATACGCTAACGGCTGCTATTGCAGAAATTAAGGCGCAAAAAAGCCCTGCCGAACTCAAGGTGGCCTTTGCTCAATCTTACAAGAAATATAAGGGAAACGCTAAGTTTTTAGATGCTATCACTAACGCATACAACGAAATGAAAGCCCAATTTAATGAAACTAGCACAGGAGCAGCCTGATAATGTTTGCTCCCCTTGTGGTAGCACCTGGGGAGTTCATAAACCAAAGGATCACCAATACAGGATATGGGTGGACAAATGCGATGTATGTTTAGATTTGAGAGCCGTATGCGATGCGTCAGAATTCGGTTATTTAAAGGAAGGCTGGGATGGACAGAAAGTGGTGTGTTAGTTGTCAAGTTCTACGACCAGCTAGTGATTTTAAGTTGGTAAAGATTAATAAGGTAAGTAGGTGGAAGTGTGGAGTTTGTTTAAAACGAGAGGCAGATAGAAAATATGGAAAATAACTTTATTTATACCCCAAGCTCTACAGACATAGCTTTGCGCTGGAGAAAACAGCATGGCTATATTCCAGCTAGTGAGCAAGAGTTCTACAAGAAAAAGTGGGCAGATTTTAAAGCAGAATTTGCTCGTACCTTAGACGATCAGCCCAAAAAGCTAACGCCTAGTGAAACAGTCGTTTATCAATGGAGAAAACGAAAGTGATTAATAAAAAGTGCCTTGAGGCTTTTAATAAGTTATCTGAGCCTGTATACCATCCACAAGAGTATTTCATGCTTGGATGGAACGCTGCGATAGATGCCTTATCTGCTGAATTCTCTCGCAAATGGGAGATGAACGAATTAGAAGATATTGATTTTATTGTTCAGCCAGAGCAAAAGCCAATGCACGATGACGAGTGAATGGTATCCTTTATGCTACCCATCAAGAAGGGATTACAAGGCTTGGCTTTATCTAAGAGATCATGCCCAAGAGGTAGTCAATATTTGCGATGATTGCACAAAAGATTACATGGAATTAATGCAGAAACAGAACCGATGCGACCAGGCAAAGGCACAAAAACTAACTACGAATAGCAAAAAAATATGACAGATTATTCAGAAGTTTACATAGAAATTAACCAAGTTCTTAAAACCTACTATAACCATGAGTTAAAAAATAACCATGAACGAGCTGCTCAATCTGCAAACGAAGTAGCTACATTGGCAGAGCATTTAAAATTCTTAGCAGAGGCCAAGCTATGACCACCTTCACAACAGAAGATAGAGTAGCAGTAGAGCAGGGTACAGATGCCTGGCATCAGCTTAGGCTGGGCAAGGTAACTGCTAGTCGTATGGCAGATGTGCTATCTAAGGGGAAGTCTGGGGAGTCTGCAAGTCGTACGAAATATCGTACGGAATTGGTAGTTCAAAGGCTTACAGGATTGCCAAGCGAGTCTTTTACAAATGCTGCTATGGAGCATGGTACAAAGACTGAGCCAATGGCTAGGGTAGCGTATGAGATAGCAACAGGCAACTTTGTAGAACAAATAGCCTTTATGGATCATCCTACAATTAAGTGGTTTGGGTGTAGTCCAGATGGACTTGTGGGAAATGGTCTGATTGAGATTAAGTGTCCCAATAGTAGCACCCATATAGATTATTTGATGGATGATAAACCGCCATCTAAGTATATCCCTCAGATGCAATGCCAGATGGCTGTAACAGGGTCTAGGTGGTGCGATTTCGTATCGTTTGACCCTAGGCTACCAGATGACTTGCAACTGTTTGTAGTGCGCCTTGAAAGGGATGAGGAGTATATCAAGGCAATGGAAGTAGAAGTAGAGAAGTTCTTAAGCGAGGTCGAAGATACATTAACTAAATTGAAAGCGAGAAAAAATGGCCTATGAAATGAAAGATGGCAACTTTAGCCTATTCAAGAATAATCGTAAGGAAAAAGAAACACATCCTGATTATGCTGGATCAATAATGATTAACGGCAAAGAGCATTACCTTAACGCCTGGTTAAAAGATGGCAAGAATGGTAAGTTCTTTTCGGGATCAGTCGGCAAAGAAAAACCACCTAAGGATAACTTTAAGCCTAAAGGTGCAGATGAGCTGCCAAAGAATACAATAGAGGATGACGAAGTTCCGTTTTAATTAACAGATGAGATCGGCATTAACCTTCACGAAGGAGAGCCTGCACCCTTCCGATTATGCAGGCAAACGCTTTGACCAAGCATTGCACGATAAGTACGACCCACCAGCTAGGAAAGCTGTATCCGAATGGATGAAGATGAAGTGGGGTCTAGATTGCAGGGAAAACCCTAATGTCTATGGAGTTGATCTAATCGCTTACAGAGCAAATAGTCCAGTTGGCTTTGTTGAAGTTGAAGTACGGAGCTGGAACTTTTGCCACCATCCCACCATCCATATAGCGTATCGTAAAGCAAAATTATTTCGGCAAGATCGCCCTGTTCTATTTTTTGCACTAACTCACGACTTAAGTCATGCGTACTGGCTGAAAGCTGAGTTGGTAAAAAAGTGTCCATTGATAGAGGTCAATAATAGGGAAGTCCCTAGTGGGGAGTTCTTTTTTGATGTCCCTGTCAGTTGGTTTAAGTATGTTAATTTAACAGACCCATTTTAAGATAAGTATAAAGCTCTTTCATCTTTACGCCTGTTTGTAAGGCCTTTTAATTCCTTGCCACCAGCCTTATTCCACTTTAGGAATTCCTCGGCAGCAGACTCAAACTCGCCTCGATTGTGTTTCATCCGAAGGGTAGAATTTTGGAGATTACCGAGTCCAACATTGAAGGCGAAAGAAACAAGTGCGCCAAACCGACCAGGAGTAAGCCCATTAGGACATAATCGTTTAACTCCGCTTTCAAATGATTGTAAATCTTTAGCAAGTATTTCATCTACTTCCCCCATTGATAGTGTTCTATCCCATCCATTAGGAATAGGCAAAGCCTTACGCTCTGCTAAAGGGACTCTAATGTGTGATTGATCGATTACATGACCTACACCAACAGTCCAAATTAAAGCTGGGCATTGATAAGGTCTAACCTTAATTCCTTCATGATGCGAGATCATGTCAATGACACGCTTATCTAAACTCATTTTTTAGAAAATGCTTGTGTGCCAAACCAAAAAGCAATAATAGATGCCAGGATCTGCATCTCATCAGTATCAAAAATCAACGGGATGGCCTCTGCAAATTTAGCGCCAGACTGCCATGCCCACCAGATAGATGCAATATCTACAACTATTAGCAAGAATACAAATAGATAAGTAACCATTGGTCGTACAGATGCTCTGAGATTAATTACCCATTGGCTTGCGCCTTGACCGATAGCTATATCGTGTGCATAGAGAGCCTCACGCTCTTTCTCAGCAGTTTGTATGGTAATCTGCTCAGTACGGATCTCCTCTACTCTGGATTGGGCTATGTAGCCTTCTTTGAGCATCTGTATCTCACGCTCTGTTTGCATCTTAGCAAGCTCTAACTCATGGGCTTTATCGGATCTATCTTGAAAGAAGTCCATTAACTTTGGCAGACCACCCATTAAAAAAGAAAGAGCCGTTGAAATTAAAGTAAGCATTATCTAATACCCCAATATAAGTAAACACCAAAGGCTACCCAAGCAGTTGCGACTACCCAAGCCCACATTAATAAATTGAAATCATCATCCATTACCACTTATATCCCCAAGTGGCGTACCAGGCTATAACTGCTGCTGCTACAAAACACCAAAATTGCACTCTTTTTACTGCTTTTAAATCGTGCTGATATGCCTCATTATCTTTTTTTCGCATATTTTCAATATCCATTTTTATCTTTAAAACCGCTTCCCACTCTTTAGCACCATGTTTTTTAACAAAGTCTATTTTTAACTTTGCTTCTTCATCGCTAATTTGTTTACTGTGTTGCCATTGTTTTAAAGCCTTTATTAATGCTTGTTCTTTTTTAAACTCTGCTTCTCGTCTTGCTCTTATTCTTTCGTTTGCTTGTTTTTGGGCAACATCCACTCCATCTTGCTGTATGTTGCCAATAGACTGAGATAAGCCCTTACTTGCAGCTCTGCTTGCTTCGAGGCTGTTTGTAAGGCTTTTAACGCCTTCTGATATTCCGTAATCCACATCACTTGCTCATAAAGTAGTGTGTTAGAAATCCAATAAATGTAGAAAATGCAGACACAATTCCGATGCCAACCCACAGGCCACCTTTAGAGCGATTGGCTAACCCCAATAACTCCTCCATGCCAATTTCTAACTTATCTATTTTCTTTTCCATAGCATCTACTTGAGCTACAAGTTGGCCGTATTTAAAAAGGTCGATTTCTGTAGACATTATTTATTCTCTTAGTAAAGTTCAGACCAATTTGTAATAGCTGAAACGCTTGTTTGCGTAGCAGAATAAGTAGCCCCAGTTGGAACAATAACCCCAGTAATCCCTACATAAGTTACACCTGAACCAGTACCAGTTGAACTACCAACAACATTGCCTGCAACTGTAATAGTTATTTGTGCATTACCGCTTGATGCTGTTCCATAAATATTAATCTGAATTGGATAAGCATTAGAATTTGTATATGTTGTACCAAACGCTCTACTTGCTGTTACATTATTCCAAACTTCACCGCCAATACCTAAACCTTTAGTAGTTACTGATCCAGATGTCCAGCTAGTACCATCTGATTTGAGTACATTACCACTTGTGCCTGGGGATACTGTAGTTACAGCAGATGTGCCATTGCCAATCAATACACCTTTAGATGTATGAGTTGCTGCCCCTGTACCGCCTTGAGCTACAGTTAATGCAGTAGTTAATCCAGTAATAGATGTAATGTCTGAGTTAGCACCACTACCAGCAGCACTTAGATTTGTTCTAGCGTTACCAGCCGTAGATGCTCCTGTACCACCAGATGCTACAGGCAAAGCAGTAGACATCACTACAGCACCAGTAAATGTAGTAGCACCAGTATGTACAGATGTACCAGTTACTACTAGGTTTCCACCTACAGTAAAGTTATCGCCAGATGCGCCTGTTTGCTGATCTTTTAGTTGGCTCATTAACTCACGAATAGCATTGTTAATGCCAGATGGAGCGCAGCCTTCTGCAATGTTAATACTGTCTATGTCGGTATTGTTAGCTGGAGTGCTATCAAATTCTGAAATCTTTGTCTTTGCCATTTTTTATTCCAATAGAGAAGGAGCAACAACACCAGCACCTACTTGTTGTTGTAATGCTTGATTGCGTAAATATTCATCGAGTAATTTTAAACGATCTACGATCTGAGCCTGTCTTGCAGGATCTACAGAATATAGATCAGGAGCTATTGTTTCAGCAGTTCTACCGCCTGGGCCTGTAACGGATCGCAATAGATAATCCATGCCACCTTTTACAAGTCCTTTTTCTGCCATCTGTGGGACTAGCTCTGTACTACCCTCAAACTCTTTAGCTGCCTCTGTTCTACGCTGAGTAGGGCTACCGCCTGTAATTTGAATGTCAGTAGATCGAATAGCCTTTTCTCTGCCTAGTTGTAACTCTAGGTTTTTGAAGGCATCATCACCAATTAATACTTTGATCTGATCTCTTTTCTCTGGTGATCCAAAGGTGCGCTTAATTTGGTCTATACCATCTGCGCCTGATTGAATCTTGGTACGAATAGCATCATAAGCACCAATAGCAAAACCATCTTTTTCTGCTGGGTTTAATCCATCGTAAGTCTTTTTGAGTGTACGAGCATCAATATCAAAAAATCCTCTGCCATTCTCAATAGCATCAAATACTTGTGTTGGCCCACCAAATGCTTGTCTAGCTTGTTTGTATTCGGCAGGAGCTTGGCTATCAACTACACCCATAAACTCACCACGAACCTTTTTAAGAGAATTAACCTCATCCTTGCCTAGACCAGATGCAGGAGTCTTGCTCCAGTTAATCTCATCGTCTATACCACGCTTGATATAGTCAATAGTCTTAAGATCAAAGGTGTTACCTTCTGGCTTTAATGGTGCTAATGGGAAACCTTCTCTAGTAGCAATTCTGTTAGCTCTAGCGTATGCGCTTTGGAACGCAGGGTCTAACATAATGTTATCTATGGTCTTATTGCCAATAGATACAGGGCTTGCATAAGCAGCATCGTACAATGGTTTAGAGGCAGCGTTTCTTAACTTGATAATATCGTCTGCAATCTCCATTGGATCTTTATTTACATTAAATGCTTGCTGGAAGTCTGTAAGGATACGATTTCCTGCTCCAAACTTACGCTCCTCTGCCAAGTTCTCGGCTACTACTCTTGCTCCAGGATAGCTTGCAACAGTTTCTCCTAATTGTTTAGTAGCTTTTCCACCAAACTCCATAATGGTTTCTGGCTTATATCCTGATACTCTGATCTGCTCCATTGCAGACTTAATCTCTGGCAATGTAAGGTTATCTCTTTGTAGGGCTTGAATAATTTTGGTATCTGCTTTGCGCTGTACAGCATCACCACTCATGCCAAAGAAATCAGCAGTTTTACCTGTAATGTTTCTAACAATTGGAATGTCTTTTGTAGCATCAACAATGGTTTTAGCTAGATCAGGTATGCCTAACTTTTCAGCAACAGCCTTAGTAGTTGCACCACCAGCCTTCATACCAGCAAGAACTACAGGGGCTAAGATTGCGCCTTGGACTGCACCCTTTTGTGCGCCCATTGCTCTTTCGCCCTCTTGAGCAGTACCAGCACCAGTTAATGCGCCACCAGCAGCACCAGCTCCAGATGTGCTTGCTACTGTGCTAAAGCTAGATGGGATCTTAGACAATAGGTTTGCAACTTGTGGGATCTTACCAGCAGCCTGAACAGCAGTTTTACCAGCAGCAAACGCTACAGGCAAACTACCAGCAATTTCAGATGCCATAGCTTGATAAGGCTTTTCTGCCTCATATTCTTGCTTGGCAAATTGCACCGCAGCAAGGTTTTGCTCGTATGGCTTTTTGTTTTTAAGGGTCTTAATGACCGCCTCAAACTCATCACCAAAGCCAAAAGTTAGACCTTGAATACCAGCCTCAATATTGCCATAGGTAGATGTTGCGCCTTTGGCTTTAGCATAGTTTTCAGCAGCACCTTTAAATCGAGATGCTGAATAACCTTCCGCATTTAAATATTGGTTAATTTCTTGTGGTTTAACATCAGGATTAGCCAATAATTTATCTACATTACGAATAACTTTTTCAAACTTTTCGTATGCCATTACTCTAATCCTCTATCTTTTTTATATTGATTCATGTCGAATGGTACATAAGATTTGCCAGCAGCCGTTTTCATTGCATTTTGAGTTACTTGTCTTAGCAATTGTTTTTGTGCAATCTTTTCTGGCTTTTCACCTGGCTGTGGGAAGTAAGTTCTAATCTCATCTTTCATCTCATCTGTGCCAATAACTGCTCCAGATTCTTTACGCAGATTTGCACGAACCCAGTTTTCTTGAGCATTTTTATATAATTGTTGCTGTACAGAACTTCCCACATTTTCTAAATATGAACCAATTAACGGAACAGCACCAAGAGCTTGAGTTCTAGCAGTTGGATACATTGTGCCAACATCTTTTCCTGCTGCCTGCTGTGCGTATACCTTGCTTTCTATATCTTTGGCTAATTGGTCTGATAGCTCCATACGCTGTGCAAATCCAGCAGCCTTTTGCTCTGACTCAGTAGGTTTAGCACCTTCTGCTTTTCTATCTGCTCTTTCAGCAGCAGCTTGAGCTTGTCTATCTGCTCTTTCTCCAGATGCAATTTGACGGCTAATAAAAGAATCTTCCATTTTTGCTAAAGAGTCTAAACGCTTGTATGCAGTTTCCTCATCAATCACGCCTGTTTTAAATCCTTGCTCTAATTGAGCAGCTAAAGTTCTTACTTGTGGGCTTGTAGCTTGTGTATAGGCAGCGAATGGGCTAGGAGCTGGAGCGCCACCACCAGCCATCAATCCAGATTGGCGTAAAGATTTCATGCTATCTGCAATATCTTTAATAGCACCAAACTGTCCACTAGCCTGTAACTGAGGAATAATCTTAGCTAGATCGTAGTCATAACCTACTAACTTTTGAGTTGCAGGAGTTTCCGTTACAGCAGGGCCTATTTCTGAAGGGATGGCGGTTTGTATGCCTGGTACTGTTTGATACTTAGGAGTTGCTGCGCTTGCATATAACTGCTTTAATTGTTGCGCCTCTTTTTGCTTACGCACTAACTCTTGAACCTGAGTAGCTTTGAGCATATTCTGTAACGCAGTATCTACTTGTCCTTGATAGCCTTGATTAAAGCCTGATAATGCCTCGCTAAACCCACTACCCTGTGGCATAAGAGATGGTGCGCCAGCTCTAGAAAATGCTGCGCCTGCGCCTAGTAATCCAGATGCAAGTGCTTGGTTACGCAGAGATGACATATCATCTTCTGATAGTAAGCCTTCATAATAGGATGGAATATATGCCATGTGTGCCTCAGATTAAAGATATTCTAGGTTGTCTTGATTGCTGTCTGTCTTGCAATAAAGATAGCAGAGCAGTAGTTGTATCTACGCCTTGACCTTTACGCATCATTGCTTGCAACTGAGCCATTCTGTTTTGGTCTGCTTGTTGAGCAGTATTTTGCTCTTGCATTTTAGATCCGCTTTGCCCTAATTGGCTAAGAGCTTTTTGTTGAGCTTGTTTCTTTAACAAATCTGTTACTGTTTGACCAGATGCTTTTTGAGCTAATCCTTCTTGTTTGTATAAACCTTGCTCAGTATTGCCAAGCAGTCTATCTAATAAACTTGCATCACCAGCATCAACTCCTTGATATTGGGCAAGTGAATTTAAATAGTCTGGAGTAAATGATTGCATTGGCAATTGGAAAGCCTCTTGACCAGCCATTGATCCACCATCTAAGCCAAGGCTAGATAAAAGACTATTCATTCCACCAGAACCGATTGAGCCCTCTGCACCACCAATGCCAGCAGAGCCAGTTGAACCTAGGGCTTCCATAGCATAAGGCGCACCAAAATAAGTAGCTACTAATGCAGCAGGCGCACCCCATCCAGAATCAAATGGCATCTCACGCTTCATAAACTGGTCAGCATCAGCACCTACATTACCAATACCTCGAAAAAGATCATCTAGGAAGTTGAAGTTCATTTAAATGCACCATAGATTTGTGCGCCTGTACCAGCAATCCCTAGCAAGTTACCTAAACCTTGTTGCCCTGGATTAGAGTAGATAGGCTGAGTAGAGGCAGAGATACCGCCACTAGGTGCGCCATATACGCCACTTAGGAATGATTGCAGTTTAGCTTGTGGGAGATTTTGCTCGTAGTTATAACGATTGATTTGGTCTTGCAATGCAGTCTGAGCATAACCTTCTCTGCCCTGTCCAATTGCTAGTAAACGCTGAATATCTCCGTAATCTGCCTCTGCCATACCAGGTGCAGCAGCCGTAGCAGCAGCCTGTCTTGCTCTTTCGTCTGAGTAATTCTGATAGGCTAGTTTGCCAGCAGTATCAGTAAGCGCATTAGCAAAAGTGCCACCAGCACGATCTGTTAATTGACCATAAGCACCAGAGCCATAGCGACCAGCACTAGAGGCTTTAGAGGCTACATTTTGGATAGCATCGTAATAGGATTGTTGAGCAGCCTTGGCAGCAGGATTAAATGCGCCTTGAAAGAAAGGGTTTCCACCTAAGTATTGACCCTGTACATTAGCTAAGTTTTCAGCTTGTGCTGCTCTTAGTAATGGACTGCCAGCACCAGCTCGTTGCTCACCAGCTTGTAGCGCAGATAAGGTAGTTTCTGTAGGGCTAACATAGGTCTGCCCTGGGAAGTAGGATGGGCCTTGTGTTTCGTATAGGCGTCTTGCCTCGCCTAGACCAAACTCTACATAAGGCTTGAGCATTGGATCAATTTGATTTGTAGTAGTCGTAGTTCTATCTTGAACTTGTTGTCCACCGCCACCGCCACCAAATATTCCGCCTACTGTTTGTGCTATTCCACCCATGCTAAATATCCTTTATCCATTTTCTAGGTCTAAACCCATATTTTCTTGCTACCACATCCCACCCTTTACGATGAGAGTCAAAAGTTACTGTACTTGCTCCACCAGCTTTAGCAATCTCTAATAGAGCTTGCCAACAAGGATCGAGGTTATGTTCAAAATATGAACACCATATATGTAGATTATCGCCTTGGGGTTGCAGAACCGAAAAACCAACTATTCGGTTGTCCTGCGAGAAAGCCCATAAAAGAGCCTTGTTATTGAAACATTCTACATATACATCCTCAGGAATCCACCCCTCAGGAGTCTTAATTAAAATCTTTAATAAACCTTTTCTAACATAATCCCAGTACAGCCTCAAATCCTCTGGTTTCACATAGATTTTTTGCATACCATAATTTTACCTACAATTGGTAGAAAAGTGGTAATTATCCAACTACTACATATCCATAGGTTTTATCAGACGTTGAATTGGCAAAATGGGTAAGTGTTGCGCTGCCATTTGTCTGTGCGCTGACATACACATTATCCATAGCATTAGGAGCTACATATTGCATAGTTGCTATAACTGATGGTGTTGCTGGTCTTGTTGGGCTAGATTCTGCTGGTGTTTGCTCTAATGTAACCCCTGTATTTTCTGTTCGCCATACAATTTCTACATAGTCATTTGCTGCTAGTTCTACAAAATAATTTATAGCTCCAATGACATGACCATAAACGCCAGCACTTTTTCTTGCTGGAACAGTAAATTTACTGTTGGATGCTGTAATATTAGTGCCGTTTTTTCTAAACCAAATATCTATATCATGCTGTGCATTATCTGTATTTTCTAGTTGTACGCTAAATTGCAAATTGTAGATACCAGCATTTCTAACATTCAAACGACTGCTATTAGATAAATAAACACCATTAGAAAAATCTGTAGTGTTAAATGTCATTGGATACGCAACTGTAGTGCTTGCTGCCGATTGATCTGTAGAATCTTGAAAAGATCCATAAGGTGCAGTATCAGCAAAGGCAGCAGCCGACTTAGGCACTAGCAGAATCATAGAATCTCTACTTATTCTAGGATCGTTAATAGTGGTAGTAGTTGCGTTTCCTGTAGCTAATGTGATAGTGCCAGTATTATTGGTCTTACCATCCATCATGCCATTGACGATCTCAGCTACAGCTCGTTGATCGCCACCAGCAGGGGGAAGTCTACGAAACATTATCTACCGCCCTGTTGCACTAGGTCAATCTCTACTCCAGCAGCCGTTTTCCAGTTAGATCCTGTAGGGAAAACCCTTACTCTATGGTATTTGCCACCAGAGCGCAGAGATGCCCTATTCTCGCTATCTGCTGCTACGGCAGTACCAAAGCTAGGGACTTCGCTTAACAACGCTCTAGAGGCTACAGAAACGCTTGCAGAGCCATTATCTACCTTTGGCTTGGCTAACATAATGATTGACTGATTGCCGTTGCCTAGATCGCCTGTAGTAATGTAACCAGACTTAGCAGACCCAGTAAAAGTAACAATTTTGGTATCTTTTACGCCAGCTAGAACAAACTTACCGCCAGCCCATAGACGGCTATCAAAAGTAGTTTCAATACTATCCATTGTTCCAAAGGTATCTAAGCCTTCTAGGGTTACGCCAGCTTGAGCTGCGCTACCTAAATAGCTAGAGGTAGTTATTGCCTCAGACCATCTTTTAGTTTGGAAATTGTAAATAATAAGACGCTTTTGGGCAAAAATGTCAGTAAATTGCCAGATAACCAGCTTACGGATGACATCAATTGTAGAACTCATCTCATTTAATTTAGATTGATCTACAGCATTAAAAAAGAAACGATCTATCTTCTCTGCTCCGATAGGTGTAACTGTCTGCCCATCACAGACATAAAATCCATCGTCTGATAAAAAGAATGTTAGGTTTCCAAACTGGGCTATAGAGTTAGACTCATAACAGCCAATGTTTTTAGCAATAGTGTCAAATTGAAAGAATAGTGGCGCACCTACATAAGTCATTCTAGATATAGCTCGCTCTAGCAATACTAGGCCATATTCACCGCCTGTAATTCCACGAATATCTCCACCATCAGGAATAACTTGGTCATCTGATTGGCTTGTAGCACCAGCAGTCCAATCTGCCTCATCGTTAATATCAGACCAATAGACTTTGTTTTCTGATCCAGCAACATTACCAGCTACTACAAAATCTCGTACTGTAGTTACAAATTTAGCAGTAGGCGCAGCAGCAGCCAAGTCAGCAAACAATGATGAACTACTTAGATTCCATACTTGAAGTTTAGCTACTCCGTTGGCAGCAATAAGGGATGGCCCAAACTGGGTAAACATCCAACGGTTTGCGCCTGTGTAGTTTCCTGATTTAGAAACATTATCTAATGCTAATGTAGAGGAATTATATTTATAAAGTTTAGTAAAACTACCAGCAAATAAAGTAGAAGTTCCACCATACTTAGTAACAAATACATTATTAAGACTTGTATCGGCTGCACCAGATAACTCTACTAGCTCTGGGAAGGGGCCATAACCTACTGCTTGGGGAATAACATTATAGGCATCTTGTATAGAGCCAGTTATTCCAGCTTGGTCTGGTAGCCATTCGCCAAATTCTACTATTGAGGTAGCCATGTATTACTTCCTGTTGTTTTGTCTGTCCAAGTGTTACTTGAAACATTTGCTGCTGTCCAAGTATTGCTATCTACTGTTTTGTTTGTCCAATTGTTGCCTGTAACGGATGCTGCTGTCCATGTATTAGCACCTACAGAGGAGTTGCTCCATTCCTCGCCAATTCTGTATCCAATAGCAATTATAGAGGCTATGCCTGTAATTGAGGAGTTTCCAGAGAATACTGCGTTGCCATTTGCATCTACTGTGCCAATACAAACTAATGATCCAGCACCAGCAACAACAATACCGCCTAATCCTGTAATCGTTCCAACACCAAGAATAGAACCTTCACCACTTAAGATCCGAATAGCTACGGCATCTACTGTGCCAATTCCATTAATAGAAACTATGCCATTTTGTACTCTAATGCCTAATGCAGAGGTAGTGCCAACTCCGTTGATCGAGCCAATACCAGATAGGATTGCAATAGGACTACCGCTTACTGTACCTATGCCATTAATAGATCCGTCTGCCTCTGTAGGCAAAACATCTCCTACTGCATAGATGTAATCCCAGTATCCATACTCTACATATTGATCTGCGTAAGCCATTAGCCTACCAAAGCCTTTATTTCATCTTGGGTTAAACCTAATGCAGTTAGTTTAGCTAGTGCAGAAGCCTTAGTATCAATGACTGCTTGTGCATCAGCTTCAGCTTGTGCAGTTACGGCTTGTAGGTCATAAGCTACTTCATTGCCGTTAGCATCGTAAGCTATATCTCCAATAGTGCTAACTACTTGTGGGTGTAAATTTTTAAGTGCTTGCACTAAATCAGGATAAGAAATCATTGTGCAATCTCCATTAATGTAATAGTAGATGAAGCATTTGCTAATTGAGCATACACATTACCAGTTCCAATTTGATTGGCATATTGGACTTTATATGTTGTTGCTGATGTAGTTGCTGGGGAATCTAAATAATTAGTTGAAACACCGCCTACTCCGTTTGAACTAGTTGTTCCAGACCACCCAGCTTGTGCTTCAAAAGTAATTATTGTTGTTGAACCTCTAACAAGTTTAAATGATGCCCATGTATTTGTTGTGTCTTTTCCAACTCCAACCATATTGACAATACAAAGAACTTTACTTGTAGAAAATTTAGGAGTAATGGAAGCAGTCAATCCTGTATCAATAAAGGTAGCACCTGTTGTATTTATTTGTGTTGAATAAGTAGCATTAACCACTTGCAAAACACTACCAGCAGGAAGTTGTGCTGAAGCTACTGTTTGTGCAGTAGTTAAACCAGTAGCACTAACGCCTGATATTGTTCCTGTTCCGTCTATGATAATTGGCATTATGCTAACTCCTCATCTGTTGGTTTAGCTAGTGTTGGGTGTTCCCATTTGGCTATATAATCACCTTTACCATCAGAGTCGTTTTGTAGTGTGATTACAGTTAAGAAATTCTGTTGTGTAAGGCTAGGATATAGAGCCATGATTTTTTCAAATAATGTCATGCTGACCTCACCAAAAATGCTTGAAAATAACTAACTGTACCTGTGCCTGAACCTACGCTTGGAGTGCCTGTAATATAAGCATACAATTCAATGTAATCGGTTGTTCCGTTTAAATAAATTAAAGCACTAACGGCTGTATTTTCAAATGTTGTAGCGAAACCAACACCATTTTTTGCATTGCTTCCGTTTTTGTAAATGCTTACAAGAGCAAAAGTAGCAGCACCTGCATTATTTATTTGTCCATTTACTTGATAATAGCCAGCCACATTTGGTGTGAAACGATAATTAGTAGCATTATCATAACAAGAAGCAGTATCAAATTCTTCTGTTTGAAATTGTAATTTTGTAAATGTATTGGAAGAAAATGATTGATTACTACTACTACGATAAGCACTAAACGCAGGCATATTACCGCTAACCATTACTGTGCCTGTTACATTAGGCATAGTTTGGGTATAAGTACCAGCAGAAGTTTGAAACGCAAGATTACCAGTAGTATCACCACTAATAGCTATTGCAGTTCCACTTGTAGTTCCAGCAGATATAGTAGATGCCATTATGCGTTACCTCTGTTTGCTTTTGCTTCAGCAACTTTTTGGTTATAGACTTCTTCAGTAATAAAAGAAAAAGTAAGATTTTGCTCTGTTAGCATTTGAGTTACTGTTTCTGAACTCATGCCATCGTAACTACGCAATGAAGTACCTACTTGTGCGTAAATCATCTCATTCTCCTTGCAGAAATATAGCCATTACAGTTTGTAGCTGTTGTACCAAGAGAACCAATTAAATAATAAGTAGTGGTCGAACTAATATTTACTCTAAATCTTGGAAGTGTTGCAGAACCTAATCCACCAGCAAATGTAGATGAAGGGGCATAAATATAAGACTTACCTAAACTCAAACCAGAAATAGAATTTGTTGTTGTATTTATGCCAGCCAATAAAGAAGTAACACCGTTTGCACCATTTAACTCTACACAGCCTGATAAATCCCAATCACCAGCAGTTAATGATATTGATGTAAGTGTTGTTGGTGTAGTTCCAACTGACGCAGTAACAACAAAAGAATCAATATATTCACCTACTTGACCAGAAGAAGCAGAATCATTAGTTGTTGTTCCGTTGCCTATTAATTGGCTAGTAGAAGCCAAAATATTACCTGTACTTGCTGGTAAAGTTAAAGTATTAGTACCAGCTACGGCAGGAGCAGCTAAAGTAATAGTTCCAGATGTATCACCTGAGATTACGACTGAACTCATAAGACTAACCACCTTTGACCTGATGCAACAGTTACAGAGTAACCTGATGCGATTGTAATTGGACCAACAGATAAACAATTGTTACCAGCAGTCGTTGTAATATTCTCTGCAATGCTTGTAGAGTTATATGCAATAGCCTTTGTAGCAGCAGTACCAAAGTATTGACCACCAGCTACAGCAGATGTAGATACCGCAGTAATCAATCCCTTGCCATTAACTGTAATAACAGGAATAGAACTTGAACTACCGAATGAGCCTGTGTTGCTATTAACAGTAGCTAGTGTCGCATTAGTGATTGCTGTACCAGTATTGCCTGATAGAGTTAAATCTCCACCAGTAACAGAGATAGAGCCTGATACAGTTGCAGTTGAAACCGCAGTAATTAAGCCTTTGCCATTTACTGTGATTACTGGAACAGATGTGGTTGAGCCAAAAGAGCCAGTATTAGAATTTACTGTAGCCAATGTAAGCGTGCTGCTACCAGCAGAGCTAGAGGCATCTCCTACAAGTGCAGGAAGCCTTGCAGCAGCCAATGTACCGCTAGAGATATTACTTGCATTGGTTGTGTCTGTAGTGGCAGATGCAACAAGACCTAAATTAGTTCTTGCTGTAGATGCAGAAGTAAGATCGCTAAGATTATTAGCTTTCTCAGCCTTATCTGAATTTAAATTAGTAAAATTAGCATCTACTTCTACATGAGATAAAGGCGATCCCTTACCACTTCTGGTAACTATCGTAGACATTATTTACCTTAAGCTAAAGTAACTGTTACGCTAGATGTAGCAAACTTAAATACATCTCCACTTGCAATTGTTTTAGATGCAGTTAGCGCACCATAGTACAACATATTGCCAGTTGTTAATGCGTCAAAGATTGCAAAGTGAGTAATTGTTCCCCATGATCCTGTAGCCTGGTCAAACTCAACAGCAGCAGCAGAGTTAGTTGTTACTCCGTTAGAAGGAGCAGCAAAGGTGATGGCCTTACGAGCATAGCCTGTCCCAGTACATTCTGTGCCAGTACCAGCCTCAGTAGGATCAGAAGTAAACAGAGCAGCATAAACTGTAGCTGGAGATGTAAAAGTAGTATTGCGTAGAGTAGCGTTAATTAATGCGTTCTCTAGGTAGTTTGAGATTGCAGACATGGTAATCCTATCGTGATGTTAATTGCATTGTTAGTGGTACTCCAGCGTACTCTGAGCTTTCGTCTGAGCCGTTAATATCAGAAGTAGCTCTATCGTATAAGGTAGCCCAAGTTTGCACTCTGGCATCGTTCATAAGATAAGGCTCTGCCTCTGCTAAAGATGCGTAAAGCAAAGCATCTGGGAAGTTAGCAAGATACGCATTTGTAGCTACACTTGTAGATAATGGTGTTGGCTTGTAGTAATAAAGCATCTCTACAACATAAGCCGAATCAGGAGTTGGAGCAAACTGGATCTCATCACCAATGATTGTGTAGTACACAGGCAGACCAGACTCACCAGCTCTAGCATTACGAGAGAACAAGGAAGGCGATAAATAGCTAATAGTGTTTCTTGGATTGCCTTGGGTAAATATATCTCGCATCTCTAAGAAGTCTGTAGGCAAGCCAACAGTAGAATCACCAGATGTCATTGTTGCTGTAGCAGACTTAAGAGTTTGGCGAGTACGGATCTCTCTAGCCAGGCGAATCTCTGCAAAGGTAATGAAATCAGGAATGACCGCAGTTAAATCTGATCGACCTAGATAGCTTGCTATAGAAGTCTTTAATTCTGTGTATGTTGCAAAGCCCATTAGGACACCTCAATATTATGCCAGCCGTATGTGTAATTACCTATATGGCCTATCTCCATTGAGAGATCGTGATCCACATAAGTATCTATTCCTGCATCTTTCGCTTTAATGCAAAAGTAAATATCTTCGCCTAACAACTTCCCATTTGGCAATTGCTCAAAGTAGAAGTAAGGCTTTTCCATCTTTTTAAATACTGAATTTTTAATGAGAATGACACCGCACCCTATGGCATCTACCTTCTCTATTCCTTTTTTAACATTGGAATAAACAGGCAGCCAAGATACAGAACCATCTTCCTCATAATTAATGTTTTTGGCAGTAGGCTTTACTGGCTCTGAGCGAGTAGTAGCGTTTACGCCAACAATGTCTTTATTATGCTTTAAAAGTCGAATAAGCGCATCTTTTGGAAAGCGCATATCAGCATCTATAAACATTAGGTAATCACAACGCTCATTAATAATAGAATCTACTAACGCATTACGCTGATCGAATATTAGCGTTCCTGTAGATGTGTACAGGTTAATATCGTGCTTTGTATTCTTTGCTGTGTAATTAACTAATGCCGATAAGTCAAACGATGTGGATATTTCTACTTGCCCTCTTGCTGGAACGCAGATACCTATCCTCATACTGTGCCACCCCTGGTACGAAATACTCTGTTGTCAGGGTTATTCAACCACTTTACTAAGGCCTTCTGGTCTAGTATGTGGTAGCCACGCATTATTCCTTCTTTGTTGAGAGTGTTAATAATCTCAGCAGGCAATGAAGCAATTTTATTTTTAGGGTCATATACGCTATCACCCCAGCCAGTTTTACCACTTCTAGCATTGAATTGTTCCTTTGTATAATCTGCAAATTCAGTTAAATCTACTTCTGATTTGATAACTATTCCACCATCACCATCTGCATAAGCAGTACGAATTACTCCATCTACTACACCGAGATTGCCTTTTTTGCCTAAATCAGACATACATTCTCCTAGAAAAAGGGGATCAGTTTCCCAATCCCCTTATTCTACATTACTTATGACAGATCGAATACACCGCCATGTGCAGCCTCATTACGAACTTCCAATGTGAACTCAGCCAAGATTTGTGTCTTTTCTGCATCACCAACACGAGCTAACTCGTTAGTTTGGAATGGGCGTAGGAAAGCTAATGCTGCATACTCAGGATCGAGTACGAGAGCATCACGAGTACGCATGAAACGATCTGGAACAATTGACAATACGCCAAAGTCGGACTGATAAAGATCAGCACCAGCTAGGATTGTTGCTTGACCAGAAGTAGGCACTTGATAGCGTTGTGCAGCCAAACCAGTAAAGCCAGAAACTACTTGCTTTTGTGTTGGGCTAACAAACAATGCTGAAGGTGTACCACCATTAGTAAATACAGATGCAATAACAGTCTTGAGCATCGCCTCTGTGAAGGTACGAGTTGTACCATCTGTACGAGTAGAAACACCAATAGTTACAGGATCTACACCAGTTGTAGCAGTACCATTCTTACTTGTATTGCTCTTAATGTATGAGAGCAATGAGCCTAATGCACGAGCAGTAGTAGAGTTACCAGCAGTTTGACCTTGATTAGCTGTAATGATAGTTTCCATATCACGCTTGATCTCAGAAGATACTTTAGCCAATTGATAAGCCTTCTCAGACTTACGACCAGCACGATCAACAGCCTCTAAAGTGCCAGAAACCATAACTGTCTTACCAACGATCTGAGTATAGTTACCAATACGAGTCGTAGGAGAAACAGTAATGTCAGATGCAGTTGCACCTTCAACTAATGCGTTATTAGTTGTATTAGCTGCTAAAGAGTCAGTCTGCCACTCGTGGTAAACAGCAGTAGCCTTAGTCTTGCCAATAGATGACATGATTGGGGTATCTGTTGGAGAGATAGAATAGATTACATCGGACAAATCTTCACGATTGCCGATTGATTGGAAGGTTTGATATGTTGCCATGATTTAAATTCCTTAAATAAATTGTTCAAAAAGTTTTGCTGCATCAGCCTTCTTGCCCGTCTTTTGTAGGCGAGAAAACTGCTTTTTCATTTGTTCATTCTGCGAACTGCCAGGATTGGAAGTTCCAGACTTTAATACCTTTGGCGCATCCTGTACTTTCTTGACGGCTGCACCTTTATTGCCTGATAGTTTTTCGTACATCATTGCGTTGTATAGCGTTTTAACTGCTCTTGGGTCATACACTTGAGCTAGTTCTTGGTCGCTAAATCCGATTGATTTTGCATAAGTACGAATGTCCCTACGCACAATTTCAGCTTTAGCTGCATCCCTAAACTCTGGAATAGCCTCTTTCAGTTGCTCGCTTGCCTCTGCAAGATGTTTCTGTAACGCTTGCTGTCTGTCGTTATCCTGCTGTTGTGCAAGATTTCGTCTTTCAGCTTGTACGGCTTGAAGTTGCTTTTCCTTCTCACTACGCTCTGCTACCGCAATTGCATAACCTATAGGATCGGTTTCCTTTAGTTCTTGCAAGTTCTCTACATTGCTTTGGCTTTGTAGAACACTCTCGATAGCCTCTAAGCGTTGTGCGTAAAGATCACGCATCTTCTTAGATTCTTCAACTAATCCTCTTTCAGCCTCTACGGCCTTACGAGTTTCAGCTAAAGCCTGAGTCTTTTTAGTATAGTCTGCTGTCCTACTGTATCCGCTTAGGAGTTCATCTTCTGAAACCTCGACTTCTTCATTGCCAACTTTGACTCTGAATGTCTTAGCTTTAGGAGTTTCTTCCTCATACTCTACAGTTTCTTCCGCATTTTCATCTTCGTAGGATTCGTCTGAATCCTGTACTTCAGTTTCAGTATCATCAGATTGCGATTGAGCTTGCGCTTTCTCCTCTGGTGTATCCATCATAGACAAAAATGCGTTAGCCGCATCACTTACTGTATTAACACTTCCTTCTACAGGATTGGTGTTTTCACTCATGTTATTTACCTTTTAGGTGGTTATAAAATCTTCCAGCGTTTCTCTGCAATTTGCTTGTTATCAGCTAATGCTTGGATTGTCGCTATAAATTCATCCATCACTTTAAGTTTGAGAAAGTTCTTTTCTCGCACTTCTACATCATTTTCGTTACTGTCAAATATGTTGTTACGATACAACAGTTTTTGACTTTCGACAAGTTCTAGGAAGAACTCATCTGACAAATAGGCTCTAGCTCGCTCTGACTTGTTATAAGACATTAGGGATATTTGCCGTTGGTGATAGTTTTGCGCCTAGTTGCAAAGCCTTTAACTGAGCCTCGTACTCAAATTCCTGTTTCTTAAGAGCCATAGTCATCTCAAACTCTTGCTGCTTAAGTGCAATCTGAGCCTCTGCCTTAACCTGGGAGATCTGAATATCATTCTGAGCCTTGGCGTTATCTGCTTCCATCTTAGCCTGCATCTGGGCTACATAGGCTTGCATAGCTGGATCTTGTTGCTGACCCTGTTGCTGGCTTTGTTGCGCCATTTGTTGCTCTTGCTCTGGACTAATCTCTAGGAAAAACTCGTTAGAGTCCTTAAAGCCAGCAGCCTCAATAAACCGACCTAATGTCTGTCTATAGTTTGTAAGGCTTACCAATGGATTGTTAATGCCTACAGTCTTAAGTATTTCCTCTTGCTTACCTGAAACCATAGCGATCATAGCCATCTGCTCTTGCTTGTTGCCTGTGCCTAGACCGACATTGATAGAGATGTCAAAACCATTAGTCCACTCTCTAGGATCAATAGATACATACTTACCACGCAAACGCACAATACGCTCTTTATCTTGATACTTGCAGAGTAATTGTAGAATCTTCTGGAATAGGTCTTTTACGCCTGTTTCAGCAAATACCCTAGCAATTAACTCAATCTTTCCTGCTGCGCTACTCTGCATTGCAGCAACAGCAGTAGCCGTACTGTTTTGTAGAACTTCTGGACTTAAGCCATTCATCTGGTCTGATACGCCAGTTCTCTTAGCTTGTACAGAATCCAAGTATTCCAGTAATGGGAATGATTGGTTAGCAGTTGGTGGTACTGTTAAAGGAATAATGGCTTGGGTATTTTTCATACGCACAATGCCATTAGCTGTAACTGTTAGCAGATCATCTAGGTTTACTTGACCTTCTACCACGCCCATTCTTGGGC
>Ga0209400_1000452_pt1 | contig 35840 bp, 32 predicted proteins | sample M_130807_EF_Meta_FD_187313 | JGI IMG/M metagenome (GOLD analysis project Ga0209400, IMG submission 187313) | Freshwater microbial communities from Lake Montjoie, Canada to study carbon cycling - M_130807_EF_MetaG (SPAdes) (version 2) | ecosystem: Environmental > Aquatic > Freshwater > Lake... | reverse complement strand
CGAGCTTAAATTAAGCGCTTTTTCTCTTAATACATTGTCACTCATTGTTTGCTTTGCTCAAATTGGAGCGTTCGTTCAGGAAGTCTTAGGATAGGCTTAACTTGACAATAAGCCATATCTTTATCTCGCGCATACTGAACAGCAGCATTGCCTTCCCTGTAGCTTTCGATGGTGTCCTGGATGCGGCATTTCCAGAAACCCAGCAATTCGTCCCATGACTGGAAAGAAGTGGAAGAGGGGATATCCTTAATGCCTTTAAGAAGATCTTTATCTCGCCCTATACCAATCCATTGAGGTTTGGATGCATTAATTACGCCAATTGCGATGGCATCGATAGGTTTATCTGAAGCAAAAAGGGCATAAAAGGGTATTTGAAGTTCACCATAACTATTTAAGAACCACTCATTTAGGGTCTTCGTTATTCCAGATTTGTAATCAATCACTATGTTGTTTTGATTGACTCTATCAATGCGATCAATTTTTATATTGAAATTGAGACAGCCTACATGGACAGGTATGTTTTTCTCAGTCTCTATAACTTCAAAATCACCTCGTTTTAATTCATATTGAATCCATTTCTCCACATAACTGATCATGCGTATTTCTTCGATATTAAAAAATGTAGGCATGATTCTGGGATACTTTTTCTTTTCAATTGAAATTGCTTTATGTGTAATACCCTCTATTTTTTCTGAGAGTTCTTTCTCAGTTAAAGCACTTACAAGCGATGCTGATTTATACTCTGTCCAAAATTCCTCTAAGATTTTATGGAAAAGATTTCCACGTAATCTAGTGGTTAAATTTTCCTCATCTTCATCCTCCAATTTCTTAGCGCCAAGTCTAAATTCATAAAATGCCCAAGCAGGGCAGATGGATTGTGCTTCGAGTAGTTTAATACCTGATTTTACGGCTTGTTGAATACTAATCTTAATTGAAGTACTATCTTCAATATATTCTATAACTTCTTGTTTTAATGTATTTTTTTTATATTCAAAATTTGTATCTTCAAGTAATTTCGAAGATATTACAGTATGCAATGTGGATGAAGGAAATATCTCCTCGTCGCCCATTTTTTTAGCATAAGAGAGCACTACACTAGGCGAAGTATGGGTGAATCTGTCTAAAATTTTTGTGGCATGTTGCTGATGTTTTTCGTGTGTGAAAATATGGCTATCTTGCTGAATTTTGACTGGAATAAATGGATTGTATTGGTGAGATGTAGGCCAGTGATGCTCATTTAAATTCATAATCCAAGTGGCATCGTAAGCTTCAAAAGTGCTTTCATGAAAACCTAAAATATCAATCTTAAAGCTACCCTGGTGCTCATGTTGATGCGTAGTTTTTTTAAGATAATACTGAAATATGTCAAACATATCCTGAATAGATACTTCACCCATAAGGTTGTCTAGCGAAGATAAGGTGTCAGTAATTTTCTTCCAAGCCTCATAAATACTTTCTTCATAAGCATCTTTAGCTTTCATAAGACTTGATTCGATAATCATTAAATATGTTTCAAATGCTTTAATCCATTCGGAAGGGGTCCTTTTGATTCGCCATTCGTTATGAGCACTTTGTATATGGCCTAAATGTATCTTTAAGAAAGGTGTAAGATCGCTTAAGCCATTTTCTGATTCATACATTTCAATTAAATCCTTTATTGAAATGTTTCCCTTTCGTTTTCTTTCTAATGCGTTAATAAGCTTATATCGCTGAGGGAGCTCTTGGCTGTTTGACCATCCACTATGACTTAAGACACTTTTAAGATTTTTGATGTCAGCAAAACCTCGCATGCTTAATTCTATTAAACATAGATTTAGGTAAATAATAGATAAATGAAATAAGGGCGTATTTAAAGAAAACTGATAAATTCTTTTTTCTTGCGCTAAGCTTGGCGTAAATGTCTCAGGATGGAATGTTTTGTCAAGAAGGCTTGAGAGTCGATCGATGATTTGATCAAGCTGCGGCGTGACAATAAGTATTTTTTTATTATGCTCTATTTGAGTTTTGCACCATTCGACCACTCGCATACATTCATGTTCTTCGTTAAGAAATGCGCGCGTTTCAATATAGGGTTCTATTTTGGGTTCTTTAAAAAATGCCACATCAATTTGAGATTTGCATGCTTCAATAAATAATTCTTCAGTTGGCGTTGTAAATTCGAAACCTACAAGAATGATAGGTTGATCAATAGAAATGGTGCGACTTTTAATAAGCCCTATCACTATTTTGATCAGAGCATGAAAAGTAGTGACGTCTTTATCATGGCAGTATTTGTTGAAAATTAAACGCCAAGCATTAAAAAATGTATGTTCTTCGCTACGCTCTTCGCTCTTAAGAGTATTTTCAGTGATATTAAATTGATCTATAAGTTGGTTTGCTTGGCTCGCAGTTTCACTTAAACTATTTATGTTAGATAAATCGAATGATGATTGTTTAAATTGTTTGATGCTACTTTCCCATAATAACTTCTCTTCGATACCATTCAGAATTCGATGTGGCACCCTGATCTCTGGATGCTTTTTTAGCAAGCTTTCAATAAAATCACTAAATGTTTGCACTTTTATAGCTAAGTTAAAGTGCCGGCTTAATTTAAAAGCTACTTTTGAATTACGGCAGAGATAGAGGGTGTTTTGCTCAGAATGCATGCTTCTATTGTAAACTTATCCCCGTTAATTATTATTAAAAAATATGACTGATCGTAAAAATTACATTACAAAGCAAGGGTATCAGCGCCTAAAAGATGAACTTGATTTTTTAGTTAAAGTTGATCGACCTAAAGTTGTCGCTGATGTTTCTTGGGCTGCTAGCAATGGAGATCGAAGCGAGAATGGAGATTATATATATGGAAAGAAGCGCTTACGCCAAATAGATGCACGAGCGAAATTCTTATTTGGACGGATCGATGAAGCCGTGGTGATTGATCCATCGACTCAAGAGCAGCAAGATAAAATCTTTTTTGGGGCATGGGTGATCTTACTTAATGAATCAGATGACTCTAAGCATGCTTATCGAATTGTAGGACAAGATGAAATTGATACTGAAAAGGGCTTTATTAGCTGGGTGTCCCCAATTGCTAAAGCGCTTTTGGGTAAAAATTTAGATGATGAGGTAAAAGTTGAAACGCCTGGTGGTTTAGTTAAATTTAGAATTATTGATGTGACTTATCATGGCTAATAAAAAGGGTATTACCTGCCATTTGATTTGTAAAGTCATCGATTTTTTTGGTGATATTGGTGTCGCATGGCGAATAGCAAAACAACTTAAGTTTGATTTTGATGCAGAAGTCCATGTTCTTATAGACGATCTTATAACCGCCCAAAAATTAATACCTTCTCTTGATATTTCTTTAAAGGAGCAAATGATTGATGGAATATTTTTCCATCACTGTGATTTTAGCGAAAATTCTGACTCGCTTCCGTCACCTCCATTGTTTGTTTTTAATCTATTCAACATTGATTTGCCACATAAATATAAATCCCTTATTCAAAGTGAAAAGTCAAAATATATTGCTATTGAATACTTGTCAGCTGAATCTTGGGTAGATAATTTTCATCTTAAACCCTCTATAGATCCTCGATCAGGCCAGATTAAAACTTTTTTTTATCCTGGCTTTACGAATCAAACAGGCGGGCTCATTCGGGAGAAAAATTTATTCTTACATCGAAAAGACTTTAGTCAAGAGAAGTGCGAAGAAGTGATTCGCTCATTACATGGGGATCCGAGTTTTTTTTCAATTTCACTTTTTTATTACCCAAGTCAAAAAATAGATGTTTTCTTAGATCTAATGGATCGCATGAAGAAATCTATCCAGTTTTTTATACCTCAATATTTATTTGAGCTTTTGCACATAAAAAAGAATTATCAATATATTCGAATCATTCCCTACCAATTTCTAAGCCATGATGATTTTGATCGATTGCTTTGGTCTTGTGATCTTAATTTTGTTCGTGGGGAAGATAGTTGGATAAGGGCTCTTTGGGCAGGTAAGCCTTTTATTTGGCAGCCTTATATCCAAGAAAATAATATTCATTTGATTAAACTTAAGGCCTTTTTAAAGCGTTACTGTGAGAATTGTAATCAAGAATTGTCAGACTGGTTGATTAAGACACATGATGATTGGTCGCATAATAAATTTAATGAAAATTTATGGGGTCAATTTTTTACTCACCAATCTGGTTTGCAGGATTTTGCATTGGCGCAAAGTCGCAACTATTTCAATGAGGCTTCATTTGTAGAGAGTTTGGTAGATTATTGTTCTGAAACATGATTTTCGAGTATAATTTTCCCTTTTATTTGGTAGGCATTCCCAAGGATCAATATTATGAAAATCGCTCAAGAACTTCGTGCTGGTAACGTTATTATGGTTGGTAGTGACCCGATGGTTATCCTAAAAGCCGAATATAATAAATCAGGTCGAAGTTCGGCTGTTGTAAAGATGAAAATGAAAAATCTTCTTACTGAAGCTCCGAGTGAGAATGTCTATAACGCTAGTGATAAATTTGAAGTGATCGTTCTAGATAAAAAAGATGTCACTTATTCTTACTTCTCAGATCCTGCTTATGTATTTATGGACAGCGAATACAATCAATATGAAGTCGATGCTGAAAATATGTCAGAAGCTTTAAATTTCCTTGAAGATAGCATGCCTTGCGAAGTGAAATTTTATAATGGCAAAGCTATTTCCGTAGAATTACCTAATTCTGTAACGCGTGAAATTACTTATACCGAACCTGCAGTAAAAGGTGACACCTCAGGTAAAGTGATGAAGCCAGCAAAAATTAATACAGGCTTCGAAGTGATGGTGCCTTTGTTTTGTAACACTGGCGATAAGATTGAAATTGATACGCGTACTTTAGAATACAAAAACCGCGTTCTGTAATTTTAGGCAGTTCCGCCTATAACTAAACCGTCAATTTTGATTGTAGGTTGACCGACACCTACAGGTACACTTTGACCTTCTTTGCCGCAGGTCCCCACGCCTGAATCTAAAGACATATCGTTTCCAATCATACTTACTTTCTTTAATACTTCAGGACCATTACCGATTAAAGTGGCGCCTTTAACAGGATAGAGTAATTTTCCATCTTCTATCATCCAAGCCTCTGCTGCAGAAAATACAAATTTACCACTGGTTATATCGACTTGCCCACCACCAAAATTTACGGCGTATATACCTTTTTTAACTGATTTAATAATCTCTTCCGGTGTTTTTGTACCATTGAGCATGTAAGTATTTGTCATTCTGGGCATTGGAAGATGTGCGTATGATTCTCGTCTCGCATTACCGGTAATAGGCATATTCATGAGGCGCGCATTTAATGTGTCCTGCAGATAGCCTTTAAGAATACCATTTTCAATAAGCACAGTTCTCTGGGTTTCATTACCTTCATCGTCGATATTAAGTGAGCCTCTACGATCTTTAATAGTGCCGTCGTCAACGACCGTAATATCTTTAGCTGCCACTTGTGTTCCAACTTTATTACTAAATGCAGAACTTCCTTTTCGATTGAAATCACCTTCCAAGCCATGACCAATAGCTTCATGAAGAAGAATGCCTGGCCATCCAGGTCCTAAAACTACTGTCATACTTCCAGCAGGTGCTGGTTTCGCATCTAGATTTGTTATGGCCTGATGAACGGCTTCATGTGCATATTGCTTTAATATTTCATCAGAAAAATATTCAAATCCAAATCGACCGCCTCCGCCTGAAGAGCCTTGTTCTCTTTTGCCGTTGGATTCAGCGATAACATTAATTGAGAGTCTGACCAAAGGCCTAATGTCTGCTGCAATTTTTTGCTCATTATTAATCACAAATATAACTTCATGTTCTCCAGCAATAGATGCAGTAACTTTGGTAATACGCTCATCCATTTTTTTTGCATAATTTTCTATTTTTTCAAGGATATTAATTTTTGTTTCTGCAGGTATGGCAGAGAGAGGGTCTTTTGGACTATATAAATTTGAAATTATGTTTGGATGATTAAGTTTTTGGCTTTGATTAACATTCTTTGAAGCAATCGCTTTAGCGATATTAGAGGAAGAAAGAAGCGCTTCGATCGATATATCATCAGAATAAGCAAATGCAGACTTGTCTTTGTTTACAGCTCTTACACCTACACCTTGATCGATTGAGAAGCTTCCGGACTTCACCTGGCCTTCTTCAAGGCCCCAGTATTCACTTTTAGTGTATTGAAAGTAAAGGTCTGCATAATCGACACCATGAGACATCATGCCATTAAGTATTTTATTTAAATCATGAATTTCGATACCCGACTGTGCAAGTAGCAAATCTTTCGCATGTGCAATTTTATGTTCCATGTAAGCCGCTATTTAATGGTGCGATGTTTGAGAGCTGGAAGAGATTTGCGCACTGATTCAATATACCCTTTATTTAAGAATCCTGTAATCACACCAGATCCTCGCGGAAGTCGGTCGAGGATAGTTCCCCATGGATCTACAATCAGTGAATTGCCATGTGTTTCTCTGCCTGATAAATGGTACCCACCTTGAGCAGGGGCAAGCACGTAACATTGATTTTCAATCGCCCTTGCTCGAATCAAAATTTCCCAATGAGCCTTACCAGTTGTTTCTGTAAAGGCTGAAGGAATCACAAGAAGATCGATATCTTTCATCGATCTAAATAACTCTGGAAATCTAAGGTCATAGCAAATTGCAATACCAATCCTCCCAAAGGGCGAGTCAACTACAACAACATCAGAACCTGCTTCAATTAATTTATCTTCACGAAAATATTCATCTCCCATATCAAATCCAAATAGATGAATCTTGTCGTAACGGTGAACTAAATTTCCTTTGTCATCATAAATAAGACAACTATTTCTTATTTTATTTTTATCTTTTGAAATTAAGGGAATAGATCCCCCAATAATCCATACTTTATTTTTAATTGCTTGTTTAGATAAAAAGGATTGCACTACACCTTGGTCAGGTTTTTCTCTGGCTTTTAGTTTTTCTGAATCCTTTGAGGTCATAATTGAAAAATACTCAGGTAAGGCGATAAGTTTGGCGCCTTGATTTGCAGCTATGGTAATTAAATTTTCAGCTTCCTTTAAATTGGATTTAATGTCCGGACCAGAAGCCATTTGGATACCGGCAATTTTGATAATATCTTTATTAACTAACCTTGCTTTAGTTGTTTTAATTTTTGATTTAATTGCCATTTTATTTTTTATCGGTAAATAAATTCTTAGTATTGTCGATTGTAGTTTTAATTTTATCTGACGGCGAATTATTAACTTCTTCTGGATTTTCCCAGGTCCCAATAATACGATATTCTGAAGTAAGTACTTTATTTAGCGGATCTTTAAGAATTTTTTGCGCTATAAATGCTGCGGCACCCACAAGCGGACCCCCTGCGAGAGCTGCAATCGATAAGCTATCGCTAATGTGAGGCGTTACTTTTACATTAAGATCTTGTGTTTCCTTGATGATATTCGTTTCTCCTGACATGAATACTTCTGCAGCAGGACCGTTCATTCTAAAGTTACTCGTTTTAAGAGTGCCATTATTTAAGCGTACTGAAGCGTTCATACTGTCAAGCACAAAGCCACTACCAAAGAGATCTCTAAAGTCTAAGCTTAATCTTCTAGGTAAGCTTTGAAGCGTGACAAGACCAAACAGCCTTCCTATACCAGGCTCTACCTTCTGAATTACACCTTTATGCACATCGAGATTAAATGAACCATCAACTTTTGTTTTATCGAACGCAAGCGGGTTGCCTTGCCATTTAAATTGACCTGATAGATCAGCTTCGCCATCTTTCACAAAATTTGGATAACCAAGAAAGTTAAGTGTGTCGCCTAGATTATTAATTTTCCAACTAAAATTTATATTAGTTTTAGAATTTTTATTCCAATCTATCCATTCACCATCTGCTTGGAAAATATTTTTATCGTTAATGACTCTAAATTTTTGAATATTAATATTTTGTTTTAAAGTGCTTGTGAGGAGTTCAATCTTACCAATTTTTTTACCATCGATCTCAAGCGAATCAATTTTGATATCCAGACTAGGAATTTTTTGATTGCTAGGACTTTGGGTGGAGCTAACTTTTTTAATTTCGCTAGGTAATTTAAGTGCATTTAATCGAGCTGTTAATCTGTTATCTTTCTCAGTCCATAGCAGGTTGCCTGACATTTCATTTGAGCTAATCTTAAATTTTGCGCTTCCATTGACAGGCGCTATTTCTATTTTGAGATTATTAAATCTTCGATCAAATAGATCAGCATTTTTTAATACAATATCTGCTTTATCGACTTTAAATCCGCTGGTATTATCACCTCCGCTATAAATGCTCATGAAGTCATCAAGATTTACATAAGGCAAATTGGCCTTTAGATAAAGTCCTTTTTGTAAATTTGTTTTGACATCTGAGTTAATTGAAATAAAACCTTTGTCGACTAACATGACATTATTTCTTTCAAGACGTGATATTTTTGAATTGACGATATTGCCGTACTTAAATTCAATTTCATCACTTTTTGGATTATTTTGTTTTTTCGAGAAATAGAATTTTTCTTCTTTGTCTCGCGCTTTGTTGAAAGGAGCAGGGTAGCCCATCTCGATTCCTTTTAAATCTGAGGTAATTTGTATATTGAGTAAAGGTTTCTTATATTCAATATTACCTTCCCAGTCCGCGGAGCCATTTAACTTTGAAAAACTTGCTCCTAATTTTTCCTCAATACCTTTGTCAGTAAATTTCCCATTTAATTTTACTTTAATGATTTTGCTTGGATCTGAAACAATTGCAATATTGGTATTGCCGCCAAACAATGTACCACTGAGACTTTCTGTTTTCACATTCTTTTCGTCAAATATGACAAAGCCTTTTATTTTTTCTATATTAGGTATACCCATCGAAGGATTGCTGAGCGTACTATCTATAAATTGATAATTGCCTTTAAAGGTTATGGCGTCGAGATTGTCCATAGGTATATCTACATTAACTTTTAATCGACCTTCTCCAGAACCTAAGGCTTCATCAAATAAATGTTGGACGGACTCTTTTATGGGGCTGTTATTAATAAACTTAACAGCTTCACGTGTGGGACTATTAAGGGTGCCCTGAAGATATAAAATTGGATGTTCTATAGCTATTGAAGGGATCGTTGCCTTGAGCTCTTTGATTGTATTACCAAGAAACTGACCTTTTTTACCTATTAGTTCGAAAGTACCGTGATTCACAGAAGCAGTAAAATCGAATTTTTCGACTACCGGCCATCCTGTTCCATATTCAATTAATGTATTTTTACCGGTACTTGTGACAACAAATGATCCCTTGTTGGGGTCAGGCTGGTTATTAGCATCGACATAAGGAAAATCGGCTGCTGAACCCTTTATTGAAATCAATGTATCTTCTAGACTACCTTCAAGGAGAGATGTATCTAGCCAATGAAGACTTTCAGTACCCATTGTTTTTGGGTAATAAGCTTTAGCATGTTTAAAATCGATAAAAGGAATTGATGCCTGAATATCTAAATAGGGCATTTTTTGAGATGTATTTTTTATACTGCCATTGATAGATCCATTAATAAAAGCGTTGTTAAAGCTAATATTCTTAAACATTAAGTAATTCTCAGTCCATTTCAGATCGCCATGTAAATTAGTAAACGTAAGCTGCTCTCTGAATAATTTATTGTACGTAAGAGACACATCTGTGGATTTAAATTTTAATGAGCCATTTTGATTTGATAAGCGAATAGAGCCTGTAAGATTCTCAAAGCCTGGAAAATCTTCGAACGTTTTTAAAGTTAATTTATCAAATTGAGCAGCGAGGCTTAATTCAGTTTTTTTACTATCTGACCAATTTAAATTTACATTAGAAAGAGAGCCGGAAGGCTGAATAGCATTTACTTTGCTTTTAACGTCATCGAAGTATGGAATAGTCTGCAAAATTTCATTTGCGGCATCAAGTTGAATTTTATTTACCTTGAGTGAGAAAGCTGTAGGCTTATTTGTTTCGTTTGAAATAGTGATTGCAGTATCAGCATCTTCAATATTAATACCATTATTTGTTAATAAAAAAAGATTTTCAAAGGCAATTTGATGATCCTTTTTATTTGCAAGCCAAATAACGTCGCCAGAAAAATTCTTTAGATTAAGCTCGTTTTTATAAGCTTGATTTAGCTCTGTTTTCAAACTTGTAAGTTTAAGAGAGGCTTTAATTTTAGTAACTGCTGCATTAGTGATATTTGCAGTTAAGTTTAAATCACCAGTACCAGAATTAATTTTGACAGGATAATTTATCCATGGTGTATAAGCTGCTAAGTTAATATTCCCAGCTTTAATTCTAATTTCAGAATCCCACGATTGAATATCTTCAATTTTCTTTGCATAAATCTTGCCATTAAGATCAATAAATTGATTGTCACTGTTACTGATCCTAAAATTCAGATCAAATTTATGTTTGCCAATGAGCTCAATAATAAATGGCGTTTTATAACTAAAATTCAAATCTTTTAATGTGAGTATAGGGGCTTGCCTATATTCATCATGCCAATCAATTTCACCTTGTTGTATGGAAACTTTCTTTTGATTAAGCAGCCAATTAGTTAATTTATTATTACTAGGCCCATCAATCGGTATGCCACCAATAAAAATTTTATTACTTGTATCTCGCTTAATAAGAAGCTTAGGACCTTGCAATCTAATTTCTGAGAGCGTGGGCTTTAAATAAAACAGGCTTAGCCATGAAAAATCCGCACTAATTTCTTTTAATTCCAAGGTGACTTTGTTTTGGCTATCTTTAAACACCACATCATTAAGTGCTATTTCTGGATTAATAAAATCCCATCGGCCATCGAGTGAACTTATTTTGATAATTTGACCCGTGGCTTGCGAAGCAAGATCTTCAATTCTAGTTTTGTAATTATTTAAATTTGGTTTAATGTAAAACTGAAATGCAAGGCTGGATAAAATGATAAAAAGAGCATAGGTAATTGCGAATGCAATACCAATTTTTTTTACGTAAGGAAGTATTTTTTGCTTCATGGGTCTTTCTTAAACTTAAACCGCTTACGCTATTTTACTTTAAATTATTGAATAGTTTGTTTTAGTTGTTCAAGAATAGATGGGTTATCAAGGGTTGAAATATCAGAAGTGATCTCTTCTCCTTTGGCTAGAGAGCGTAAAAGTCTTCGCATGATTTTACCTGAGCGGGTCTTGGGCAGATTGTCTCCAAATCGGATGTCATCGGGCTTAGCAATCGGGCCTATCTCTTTAGCTACCCAGTCTCTTAATTGACTTACAATTGCTTTAGCTTCATCCCCTTCAGGTCGTTTACCTTTAAGTACAACATAAGCTACGATTGACTCACCTTTAATTTCATGGGGCTTTCCTACGACTGCAGCCTCTGCAACTAGTGGGTTTGAAACTAATGATGATTCGATTTCCATGGTACCTAGGCGATGGCCTGATACACTTAATACGTCATCGATACGCCCCATAATTGTAAAGTAGCCTGTTGACTTATCCCTGATAGCGCCATCACCAGCTAGATATACTTTTCCGCCTAACTCCTCAGGATAGTAGCTTTTTTTATAGCGTTCGGGATCACCCCAAATGGTTCTAATCATAGAAGGCCAGGGCTTTTTAATAACCAATAATCCACCGGTGCCCCAAGGGACTTCATTGCCTGCTTCGTCAACGATGGCTGCATCGATACCAGGGAAAGGAAGTGTGCATGAGCCTGGAACTAATGGCGTAACTCCTGGTAAAGGCGTAATGACATGACCACCTGTTTCCGTTTGCCAAAATGTATCTACAATGGGGCAACGATGATGCCCAATTTTTTCGTAATACCACATCCATGCCTCAGGATTTATAGGTTCTCCTACAGAACCTAGAAGTCGAAGGCTAGATAAATCATAAGCGTCTGGATTAGATTCTTGGTTTAATTCAGATGCTTTTATCAGCGATCGAATTGCTGTAGGTGCAGTATAAAAAATACTGACATGATGCTTTTCAATCATTTGCCAAAAACGTCCTGCATGAGGATAGGTCGGGATACCTTCATATATAAGTTGTGTCGCCCCCATTGCAAGCGGACCATATACGACATAGGTATGTCCTGTAATCCATCCTACATCAGCTGTACACCAGTAAACATCATCATCTTTAATATCAAATGTCCATCTCATCGTATTCATCGCATGAAGAAGATAGCCTGCGGATGAATGTTGAACTCCTTTTGGAGTTCCGGTAGAGCCTGAGGTATACAGCAGAAATAAAGGATGTTCAGCATTCACATAAACCGGATCACAATCAGTAGATTGGTTTTTAATTAAGTCATGCCACCAAGTTTCTTTAGATTTTAATGCGACCGTATCCTTCGATTTTTTAAGTATTACGGCATTAATAATAGACTCACAACTACCTAGATTAAGCGCCTCATCGACAGTAGCTTTTAGGGGTAATGTTTTACCACCTCGATATTGAATATCTGATGTGATAACAAGTTTTGCTTTAGCATCTTTTATACGTTCCTGGATACTTTTTGCGGAGAATCCTCCAAACACGACAGAATGAGTGAGCCCAATTCTTGAGCAAGCTAACATTGCCACAACTGCTTCAATACCCATAGGTAAGTAAATGACAACTCTGTCGCCGATATTTAAATTAAATGTTTTTAGGCCATTGGCAAATTGACAAACTTGTTCATATAGTTCTTTGTAAGTTACTTGAGATACTTCGCCATTATCAGCTTCAAAAATAATAGCAATTTTATTAGGTTGAGTATTTAGATGTTTATCAAGACAGTTATATGAGACGTTCAATTCACCATCTTCGAACCATTTATAGAACGGTGCATTCGAGTCATTTAATGTTTTAGTAAATGGTTTTTTCCATACAATTAACTCGCGAGCAAGATCAGCCCAGAATTTTTCATAATTTTCGTTTGCAGCAGCACAAAGTTTTTCGTACGCTGAAATACCAGATATATTGGCACGATCTATAAATGCTTGAGTGGGATGAAATATTCTATGTTCGTTTAAGACTGATTCGATACCCATACGCTTAACTTAAATCCAACTTAATAACTAAACCTAATTATTAGTAGTAATTTATTTTATGTAAAGCGAAAAAATACTCCTAAATTATTTTCATTATTTAACGCTTGTGAGCGGACCTTTATGTGTGGTAAAAGTCATCCATCACCATGATTAATATCTTTACATAATGAACTTAAGAGTTAGATTAAATCTTTTAATTACAGTTATTTTGTTGATCTTCTTTGTTTCTATGGGTTACACCATTATGAAGGGGTCAAAAGAATCTATTCAAGAAGGGGTTGAGTCAGCCAATCGGGTAACTATGCAGTTGCTAGATACGGTCATTATTAGCTCTTCTCAAAACCCAGAATGGGGATATACCCATGATGTGTTGAAGAAATTCTTAGAGGAATTAGGCCATGTGAGAAGTAGTGATATTTATTTATTTAATCTGCAAGGCGAACTTCTTTATAACTCTCCCCCCTCGAAATACCGTTCAGATGATCTGCCTCCTCCAAAATGGTTTATAAATTCGCTAACACCCAAAGAAGAGATCAATACGAGAATGATACGATTTGGGAAACTGGTTGTTAAAACAAACCCGTCAGGGGCGATCAAAGAGTCCTGGTCAAAAATGCATCATTTATTTTGGATCGTTCTCATATTTTTCATATTGTTAAATATTGTTGTGAATTGGATGCTGGGTTTTTGGTTAAGACCCCTCGAACCCATGGTTGAAGCAATTAATAAGATGGGTGAAGGAGATTTCTCAGCAAGATTACCTAACTTTAATTTGCCTGAATTTGCATCTATAGCCGCAAACTTTAACCGAATGGGCGATTCACTTCAATCTAAAATTCGCGAAAATCAAAGGTTAGCGTTGATTGCTCAGCAAACTGCAGACGCTATTATTATTCATGACCTACAATCTAAAATATCCTTTTGGAACACATCTGCTGAAAAAATATTTGGGTATTCCTCGAAAGAAATATTAGGCAAATCAGCTTACGTTCTAACATCCAAAGCTAACGAAAATGAACTAAGAAAAAATTTCGAATCAGCTCATAAAGGAAAAAATATTCACAATATAGAAACTCAGCGAGTTAAAAAAAATGGTGAAGTGGTAGATGTCGCCATATCCTTTTCTCCGCTTATAGATCCTATCAATAATGAAATCATTGGCGATATCTGTAGCATGAGAGATATTAGCGAGAAAAAAATTGCAGAGGAATCAAAACTTAAGCTTGAAGAAAACAGAATGTTTACAAAGTTAATTCAAAGTCATATTGAGGATGAGAGAAGAAGTTTAGCGAGAGAGCTTCATGATGAATTAGGTCAGTATGTCTCAGCTATTAAGATTTTTGCATCAAATATTTCGAATAAAGCCAAAAAAGTTTCTCCTGAAATTGAAAAGAATGCTGATTCTGTGATTTCAGCCGCAAATCAAATTTATGATGGCATGCATAGCATTATTAGACAATTAAGACCGAGTTCGCTTGATAATTTAGGATTAGCAGAAACACTTAAAGATACTGTGCACACTTGGCAAAAGCAGTATCAGCATTTAAAAATTAAATTATTAATTAAAGGCAATATCGATCATTTAAATGAAACTTTAAATATTAATATTTATCGAATTATTCAAGAGGCTATGAATAATGTGCTTAAGCACGCCGACGCTAAAGAAGTTGACATCAATTTAGTGCTGACTAAAAAAGGTTATTTGGAATTAAATTTTAACGATGATGGAAAAGGTATGGATCTTAAAAAAGTGGATCAAACAAAAAACTTTGGTATTTTAGGAATGCAAGAACGCATTCAATCTTTGAATGGTACATTTGAATTAATTTCTAAAAAAAATCAGGGTACGCAGATTCTCATTTCTGTACCATTTAAAAAGGATAAAGATTGAGCCAAATTACAATATTACTCGTAGATGATCATGCTGTTGTTCGCATGGGCTTTAAGATGTTAATCGAGGCCGAAGAAGGTATTAAAGTCATTGGTGAAGCAGAAAGCGGAGAAATAGCAGTAAAGTTATTTCAAGAACTCAAACCCGATATTATTGTGATGGATATTACAATGCCTGGCATCGGCGGTCTTGAAGCCATTGATCGCATTATAGCGAAAGATAAAAATACTAAAATACTTGTTTTGTCTGCACATGAAGATTCGGTTCATCCTAAACGTGTTCTTAATGCTGGTGCAATGGGCTATCTGACAAAGCGAAGTGCTGCGGAAGAATTGATTAAAGCCATTAAATCTATTCATCAAGGTAAGCGATATCTGGAGCCTAATATTGCTCAACAGATGGCCATTACGCAGTTGTCAGGCGAAACCAATCCTGTTGAAATTCTCTCAGATCGAGAGTTTGAAGTGTTTATCGCTTTAGCTAAAGGTAAAAGTACAAACGACATTGCAGATACCTTATGTCTTAGCCCTAGAACAGTAGGAACTCACTTATATAATATCAAACAGAAATTAAATGCAAATAATTCAGCAGAGATTGCGTTAATAGCAATTCGCTGTGGCTTAATTGACCCTTGATTTTAAGCTAATGTTTGATGCGATAGCACCGCTTAAAATAATCATCAGAGCACCAATGATATCTTCCATTCTCATCGTTTCATTAAAATACATAAGACTGATGAGACTCGAAAAAACTATAGTTAAATAAGATAGAGCTCCTATTGTAAGAGTGTTACCAAGCCTATATGCCCTTGTCATAGCAATTTGAGCAATAGTTGCTGATAAGCCAAGGGGTATTAATATCCAAATATCATTCAATGTAAGTTTTTGGTGGTGAGTAAAACCAATCCATAAACCAGAAGCAATTGTAGAGACGAGCGTAAAATAAAAAACAGTTCGCCAATCAGGCTCGTTTAATTTGCCTAATTGTATGACGTGAATGTAAGCCAACGCTGCACCGATACCTGATACTAAGCCTACTAAGCCTGCAAACCAACTTTGCCATTCTCCATGAGGATCTAAGATCAGAAGGGCGCCAATAAATCCAATAATGGTGCATAGAAAAATAGATTTTTTTATTTTTTGGTGGGAAATAAAAGGCAGGAAAAATCCAAGAAAAATAGGTGATGTGTAATTTAGCGTCATGGCAGAACCTAAGTTAAGATGAGCTATCGCATAAAAGAAAAAAGCTAAAGACAAGAATCCTACGACGCCACGATCGATTTGTTTTCTAAGATGGGGCGTTTTGATTTCTTTTCGGCTAGCCACAATATAAATCAAAAGAAAGAGCAAGCTGATAAATGAGCGGTAAAACACAAGCTCTATGCTAGAAAAATGGGTAGCACCAAGTTTGACGAAGGAACCCATGAGTGAAAAAAAGAAGGTGGCTACGATGATCCATAACATCCCTTTTTTTTGATCTGTCATAGATGGTTAGTCATTTCTGTTTGATACCATTCATGAAAATGTTTTAAACCATCTTCTAATGGCTCATGATATGGCCCCATATCTTCTTGTTTATTTTTAAATAGCAATCGCCGTCCTTCGTGCATTTTTTCGCAAATAATTTTATCTTCAATAGCTGTTTCGTTATATGCAGCTTGTTGAGCCGCAATGTAATCTTGATCAAAAAGAATCGTTTCTTCAGGGTAATAAAATTCAATAATATTTCTGCAATGATCTACATCATCTGGAATCAGGTGAGAAACTACAATGACATTGGGATACCATTCCACCATAAAGAAAGGGTAGATCGTAAGCCAAATAGCACCAAATGCAGGTTTTGCATCAACACTATTTGCATTGATTTTTGATTTCCATACATCATAAATCTCTGAACTTTGAGAATGATTTTTTTCTCTAAAAGGCACTTTTTGTATAGATGAAAAAGATTTAAATTCCCATGTTAAATTGTCGCAATCGACAATATTATTAAGGCCTGGATGAAATGCCCATACATGATAGTCCTCGAGATAAACTTCAATAAATGTTTTCCAATTGAAATCATAGTGATCAATTTTGATGCTATGTAATTTGTAATTGTCAAAATTTAGCAAGTTGCTTAATTGCTTAAATTCCATAGCATCTTTGATATTTATTGCTGATGGCTTATGTATTTGCTTAAAAATGAGATCGTGTATTTCTTCTGTTTGAAATGTTTCCAAATTTAAACAGGGATTCTCTTTAAAATAAGGGGCTCCCTCTAGTATGCCATCTAAATCGTAAGTCCATCGATGGAGTGGACACACAATATGCGAAGTTGAGCCTTGATTTTCAAGCATAACCGCTTGCCTATGACGGCAAATATTACTCATCACATTTATTTTTCCATTATTATTCAATAAGATAGCAGACTTATCTAAAGCATCTAAAACTTGGTAGTTGCCGTGCTGAGGCACCATTAAACGATGCCCAAGATACTTCGGGTATTTAGAAAAAATAGTCTTTTTTTCTATCTCGAAAATATGAGGATCTATGTAGCTATGAACAGGTAGCTGACTAAAAATTTTAGCTTGGGAAGGAACTGACTTGAGTGTCAACATACGCGATTATTTACTATTGGGAAATGTTTTTTAAAATCTAGGGCAATTTTGCCTTAAATCGGTTTTTTTGCAAACTTAATTTACCTTTTAGGCCCGCTATCTTGCTTAAATCAGCTATTTGAGCTACTCTCAACCTTTGAATATTTACGCATTTTTTTAGAGGAGTTTTTAGATGAAAAATCCACTTGATTCAATCCTAGGAACAATCATTTCAGGCTTGGTTCTCACATTAGTACTTTACGTTTTTCTTAAAAACTTTATTTTGTAGGAGTTATAAATAATGGAATTTATACCTGGACTTGCTAGATGGCTGCACATTGTGGCTGGTATCACATGGATTGGTTTACTTTATTACTTTAATTTAGTGCAGATTCCTGCAATGAAAGATGCAGCAGCAGATGGTTCTGCAGCTGGCATTTCAAAACATGTAGCACCTAGAGCGCTATTATGGTTTAGATGGGCTGCTGTCGCGACCTGGTTAGCAGGTGCTGCTCTCCTTCAAGAAGGCTTCATTAGCGCGTTTACCTTGCAAACCGGATACGAAGGTATTGGTATTGGTGCTTGGTTAGGCACTATTATGTTATTTAATGTTTGGGTCTTGATTTGGCCAAATCAACAAAAGATTTTAGGTATGGTTCAAGCGTCAGATGATGAAAAAGCTAAAGCACGCAGAGTTGCTTTTCTTGCATCAAGAACCAACTTAATGCTTTCACTCCCAATGCTTTTCTTTATGGCGAATGGATTGAGTCATCGCGCATTAATCGGTCTTTAATTTAATTTAAGCTGAAATAAACGGAGGCTTAAGCCTCCGTTTGTATTTATAAGTACGGAAAATTGTATGTCAAAAATGATGGATACCTATGCTAGACAGCCTGTGACCTTTGAAAAAGGTGAGGGTGTATGGTTGTGGGCTAAAGATGGTAAAAAGTATTTAGATGCTCTATCCGGTGTTGCTGTTAACGGACTAGGACATGCACATCCGAAATTAGTAAAGACCATTCAAGAGCAAGTATCAAAACTGATTCATGTGTCGAATGTTTATCACATTGCTGAACAAGAACAATTGGCTGAAAAGCTCACAGCTATTTCTCATATGGATAATGTATTTTTCTGTAATTCAGGATGTGAAGCCAATGAAGCAGCTATCAAATTAGCAAGACTTTACGGACATCAAAATGGTATTGATACGCCAGAAATTATAGTGATGGAAAAAGCATTTCATGGACGAACTATGGCAACCTTATCCGCAACGGGTAACCGAAAAACGCAAGCTGGTTTTGAGCCGCTCGTAGGTGGATTTATTCGAGTCGCTTTTGATGATTTAGAGGCTATTCAGCAGATTGCTTCAAGAAAAAATAATGTAGTGGCAATTCTTGTGGAGCCAATTCAGGGCGAAGGTGGCATTAACATTCCAAATAATATTCAAAATTATCTCAAAGGTTTAAGAGAAATCTGTGACCAGCATAATTGGTTGTTAATGTTAGATGAAGTGCAATGCGGTATCGGCAGAACTGGAAAATGGTTTGCACATCAACATACTTCTATTAAGCCTGATGTTATGACTCTAGCCAAAGGATTGGGCTCAGGTGTTCCGATTGGCGCTTGTCTTGCGAAAGGGAAAGCAAGTCATGTCTTTACGCCAGGTAAGCATGGCTCAACATTTGGAGGTAATCCACTTGCGACTGCTGCAGGTTATGCGACGCTTAAAATTATTGAAGAGGATAAACTTTGTAGTCATGCATCGAAAATGGGCGCATTGATTAATGAGGCATTTACAAAAGAACTAAAAGAATGTCCTCAGGTTAAAGCAGTTCGTAATTTAGGTCTCATGGTTGGCATAGAATTAGATCAGCCATGCGGCGAATTAACAAAATTAGCTTTAGATGAAGGTCTGCTTATTAACGTGACAGCAGATAAAGTGATTCGTCTTTTACCGCCTCTTATAATCAAAGAAGAGGAAGCGTTGGAATTGGTAGAAAGATTGTCTAAAGTGATTAAAAATTTTTTAGCAAGGTAATGTAAGCTGAATTGAATTTATGAAAACAAAACATTTTTTAAGATTTAACGATCTCAAGCGAGATGAGTTTGAATATATTTTCGCAAGAGCAAGTTGGATTAAAAAACAATTTAAAGAGTACAAACAATATTGGCCTCTTGCTGATAGAACTTTAGTCATGATTTTTGAAAAGGCAAGTACAAGAACCCGACTATCTTTTGAAGCGGGCATTCAGCAGTTAGGCGGCTCAGCGATTTATTTAAATACAAGAGACTCACAGTTAGGTAGAGGCGAGCCGGTAGAGGATGCAGGTCAAGTGATTTCGCGTATGTGCGATCTTGTAATGATCCGAACATTCGAGCAGGACATTATCGACCGATTTGCACAAAACTCTAGAGTACCTGTCATCAATGGATTAACGAATGAATATCATCCATGTCAAATTCTTGCAGATATTTTTACCTACATAGAACATAGGGGTTCTATCCAAGGAAAAACAGTTGCTTGGATTGGTGACTCAAATAATGTATGTAATACCTGGCTTCAAGCAGCAGAAGTATTAGATTTTAATGTGCACGTTTCAACGCCCAAAGGTTACGAAGTGGAAGTTGAGCGAGCTGGCCTTTATGGTGATAAACATTTTGAAGAGTTTGAAGATCCTATGAATGCTGCAAAGGACGCAGACATTGTAACGACAGATGTATGGACGAGCATGGGATTCGAATCTGAAAATGAAGAGCGTTTAAAAGACTTTGCGGATTGGCAGGTAGATAAAGAAATGATGTCAGTTGCTTCATCTAATGCTTTATTTATGCATTGTCTGCCAGCGCACCGAGGTGAAGAAGTTACAGCAGAAGTCATTGATGGCTCTCAAAGTGTCGTTTGGGATGAGGCTGAGAATCGCCTTCATGTTCAAAAGGCGCTGATGGAATACCTATTATTAGGAAAAATGAAAAATGAGTGATATTAAAAAAGTTGTTTTAGCCTACTCTGGTGGATTAGACACGTCCGTCATTTTAAAGTGGCTTCAAGAAACTTACCAATGTGAAGTCGTCACTTTTACAGCCGATCTAGGACAAGGTGATGAATTAGAACCTGCAAGAGAAAAAGCTAAAGCAGCAGGGGTTAAAGAAATTTTTATTGAAGACTTAAGGGAAGAGTTTGTAAGAGATTTCGTATTTCCTATGTTTAGAGCAAATACAGTTTATGAGGGCGAATATTTACTTGGCACTTCAATTGCAAGACCATTAATAGCTAAACGATTAATTGAGCTTGCAAAAAAAACGAACGCTGATGCTATTTCTCATGGGGCGACAGGGAAGGGTAATGATCAAGTGCGTTTTGAATTAGGTGCATATGCACTTAATCCTGATATTAAAATTATTGCACCATGGCGTGAGTGGGATTTATTAAGCAGAGAAAAATTACTTCAATATGCTGAGAAAAATAATATTCCAGTTGAAATGAAACATAAAAAAGGTGGAAGTCCTTACAGCATGGATGCAAACTTACTTCACATTTCTTATGAAGGTAGACACCTTGAAAATCCAGGTGTTGAGCCTGAAGAAGATATGTGGCGATGGACAGTTAATCCTGAAAAAGCTCCAAATGAATCAGAGACTATTGAGATTCAATTCAAAAAAGGTGATCCAGTCAATTTAAATGGCAAATCAATGAAGTCGCACGAATTGTTAGCAGCTCTCAATCAATTAGGCGGCAAGCATGGCATAGGTAGATTAGATCTCGTTGAAAATCGATACGTAGGAATGAAATCGAGGGGCTGTTATGAAACGCCAGGTGGCACAATTTTATTAAAAGCCCATCGAGCGATTGAGTCTATAACACTTGATCGAGAAGTGGCTCATCTTAAAGATGATTTAATGCCGAGATACGCTTCATTAATTTATAACGGTTATTGGTGGAGTCCTGAGAGATTAGCTCTTCAAACCTTTATTGATCATACGCAAATGAATGTGAATGGATGGGTAAAATTAAAACTCTACAAAGGTAATGTGATTGTGATTGGAAGAGATAGCGCAACAGACTCTCTCTTTGATACATCGATTGCAACTTTTGAAGATGACCAAGGAGCCTATGACCAAAAGGATGCAGCAGGTTTTATTAAATTAAATGCATTAAGAATGAGAATCGCAGCAAAAATTAAAAAATAAGGTGAATTTAAATGGCTCAATTTGACAATGTAAGTGTAAAGAAAAAAGCAAATATTTATTTTGATGGTAAATGTGTAAGCCACACCATTCTTCTTCCAAACGGAACAAGAAGTACTGTCGGCGTGATTTTTCCAAGTACGCTAACTTTTAATACGCAAGCAGCTGAAGTAATGGAGATATTAGCAGGACACTGCCGCGTAAAAGTTCAGGGTGCTAACGAATGGAATGAGTATAAAGAAGATCAAAAATTTTCTGTGGCCGCTAATTCATCATTTGAAATTGAAACAACGGAAATACTTCACTACGTTTGTCACTTTGAATAAGCAAGCTTAAATTAATTAAGGAGATTTAATATGCCATCTTTTGACATTTCATCCGAAGTAAATATGGCTAATTTAACTAATTCAATTGATGTAGCGTCTCGCATGATTATTAATCGATACGATTTTAAGGGTACGACTGCAAAGGTTGAATTTTCTGAAAAAGAATTAACGATTACACTCTATGGCGACTCAGATTTTCAATTGGGACAAATCAAAGATATTTTATTGCCTGCTATGGAAAAGAAAGAAGCAGATAGCGCTAAAAGATTAGAGCCTCAAGATATTCAAACGGTATCTGGCAACAAAGTAAAGCAATTGCTTAAATTGAAATCAGGTATTGACAGTGAGCTTGCAAAAAAAATCGTCAAATTACTTAAAGATAGCGGTTTAAAAGTCCAAGCGGCTATTCAAGGTGAAAGTGTTCGCGTTTCAGGCGCTAAGAGAGATAACCTTCAGGACGCGATCGCTTTCGTCAAAAAAAGCATTACAGACTTTCCGCTTCAATTTGGAAACTTTAGAGACTAATTAGACGCATGCAAGCCCAAACACTTTATGAGAAATTATTTGAGAGCCATATTGTTAGAGAAGATGCTGGCACATATCTCATCTATATTGATCGTCATCTTGTTCATGAGGTAACTAGCCCACAAGCATTTGAAGGTTTGAGAATTAATCATAGGCCAGTGTGGAGAAGTAAATCTATATTAGCAGTTCCTGATCATAATGTTCCTACGACAGATCGATCCCTTGGTATTTCTGATCCGACATCTAAAATTCAAGTTGAAACATTAGATGAAAATTGTAGGCATTTTGGATTAACACAATTTCCTATGAATGATAATCGTCAGGGTATCGTACATGTCATTGGACCCGAGCAGGGAAGTACACTTCCAGGTATGACGATTGTTTGTGGAGACTCCCATACAAGTACTCATGGTGCATTTGGTGCACTTGCAATAGGCATTGGCACATCTGAAGTTGAACATGTGTTAGCAACTCAATGCTTAATGCTAAAAAAACTTAAAACACTCGAAGTGCGTGTAGATGGAACATTAAATAGAGGCATTACTGCAAAAGACATTGCTCTAGCACTTATAGGAAAAATTGGCACTGCAGGCGGAACTGGTTATGCCATTGAGTTTACCGGTGAATCTATCCGTTCATTGTCCATGGAAGGAAGAATGACCTTGTGTAATATGGCTATTGAAGCGGGCGCTCGCGCAGGCATGGTTGCTGTTGATGATGTGACGATTTCATATATTGAAAATAGACCTTTTTCACCTAAAGGTGAAGAGCTTGAAAAAGCTAAGGTGTATTGGAGAACTTTACATAGTGATAAAGATGCTCAATTTGATAAGACTGTCATTTTGAATGGTAATGAAATTCTGCCTCAAGTCACCTGGGGCACATCGCCTGAAATGGTAGTGGGTATTGATGGCATGACGCCTGACCCACAGAAAGAAAATGACCTTTCAAAAAGAAAAAGTATTGAAGATGCATTAGCTTACATGGGCCTTGAGCCAAACCTTCCAATATCTCAGATTCATGTTGATAAAATTTTTATTGGCTCATGCACGAATTCACGGATTGAAGATTTGCGGGAGGCTGCACAAATCTTGAAAGGTAAAAAAATTGCAAAAAATATTATGTTAGCCCTTGCGGTTCCAGGTTCAGGCCTTGTCAAAATTCAAGCAGAGAAAGAAGGCTTAGATAAGATTTTTATTGAAGCGGGTTTTGAGTGGAGAGAGCCAGGATGTTCTATGTGTTTAGCTATGAATGCTGACAGATTAAATCCGGGAGAGCGATGTGCATCAACCTCGAATAGAAATTTTGAAGGTCGTCAAGGTCAAGGAGGGAGAACACATTTAGTCAGTCCTTCTATGGCTGCGGCAGCAAGCGTTCATGGTCATTTTATTGATATACGAACTTTAAATTAACTTATGAAACCATTTATTACTTATACCGGCATCGTTGCTCCACTTGATCGTGCAAATGTAGATACCGATGCCATTATTCCAAAACAGTTTTTGAAGTCCATAAAAAAGACAGGCTTTGGTCCGCACCTTTTTGATGAGTGGCGATACCTCGATCATGGGGAGCCTGGCATGGATATTACTCAAAGGAAAAAAAATCCTGAATTTGTTCTAAATCAACCTCGGTTTGAGAAAGCAACTATCTTAATTGCGCGTGAAAATTTTGGATGTGGCTCGAGCCGTGAACATGCACCATGGGCAATAGAAGACTATGGGTTTAGGGCAATTTTAGCCCCTAGTTTCGCTGATATTTTTTTTAGTAATTGTTTTAAAAATGGCATATTGCCTATTGTTTTACCTACCGAAACTATTGATGATTTATTTAAAGCTATTAATAAGCAGGAAGGTTACTCATTAACTATTGATCTAGAGAATCAATTTGTTATTTTGCCTTCAGATAATAAAATTAATTTTCAGGTGGATGCATTTAGAAAGCATTGTTTAGTAAATGGTTTAGATGATATTGGTTTGACGATGCAGCATAGTGAAACTATTAAAGCATTTGAAAAAAATTATTATCAAAAAAATTCATGGTTACTTTAAATGAGAAAGATTTTTATATAAGATGAAAATTGCAATTTTACCTGGTGATGGCATTGGCCCTGAAATTACTAAGCAGGCAGTGAATGTATTAAAAGCACTCAACCTAGGTGCCGAATTAGTTGAAGCCCCTATAGGAGGAGCTGGTTATGAAAAGCATGGAGATCCGCTCCCAGATTCAACGCTCAATTTGGCAGTTAAATCAGATGCAGTCCTTTTAGGTGCTGTAGGTGATTGGAAATATGACACTCTTCCTAGAGAAAAAAGACCAGAACGAGGATTGCTTCGCATTCGAAAAGAGTTAAATTTATTTGCCAATCTTCGACCTGCTATTTTGTACCCTGAGCTTGTCGGCGCATCTACACTTAAAGCCGATATTGTTTCGAATCTTGATATCATGATTGTGAGAGAGCTGACAGGTGATATTTACTTTGGTCAGCCCCGTGGTATCCAAACTAATGAAAGTGGAGAGCGAGAAGGTATCAATACGATGCGCTATTCAGAGTCTGAAATTAGACAGATAGCTCATGTGGCTTTTCAGATTGCAATGAAGCGATCCAAGAGATTATGTTCTGTTGATAAAGCAAATGTTTTAGAGACGACAGAATTATGGCGCCAAATAATGATTGAGATTTCTAAAGAGTATCCAAAAATTGAATTAACACATATGTATGTCGATAATGCTGCTATGCAGCTTATTAAAAACCCAAAGCAATTTGATGTGATGGTTACAGGTAATATTTTTGGAGATATTTTATCTGATGAAGCTTCTATGTTAACTGGTTCAATTGGTATGTTGCCATCAGCCTCTTTAGATAGTAACAACAAAGGAATGTATGAGCCTAGCCATGGTTCAGCGCCAGATATTGCAGGGAAGGATATTGCTAATCCACTAGCGACAATTTTGTCTTTGGCTATGATGTTTAGATATACATTTAATGATGAGAAGCATGCAAATAAAATTGAATCCGCAGTTAAAAAAACGTTGAGCCTGGGTTATCGAACAGCAGATATTTTTTCTCCCGGCGATAAGCAGGTGACTTGCAGTGAAATGGGTGAAGCTGTAATTGCCTCACTTAACTAATTAAAGAATAGGATACTTAATGATGCATGTTGGTTTTGTCGGATGGCGAGGAATGGTGGGATCAGTTCTCATGCAAAGAATGCAAGAGGAAAATGATTTTAAAGAGTTTAACTCAACCTTTTTCTCTACATCTCAAACAGGAAGTCCAGCACCTGCGTTTGCAGGAAGCCCTACTGTATTAAAAGATGCACATAATGTGCCTGACCTTTTGGCAATGGATATTATCCTTTCATGCCAAGGGGGTGACTATACATCTGATATCTATCCAAAACTAAGAACTGCAGGATGGCAAGGACATTGGATTGATGCAGCCTCTTCATTAAGAATGGAGGAAGATGCGGTGATTGTTTTAGATCCAGTCAATGGCGATCTTATTCAAGATGCCTTCAAAAAAGGTAATAAAAATTGGATTGGTGGAAACTGCACCGTATCTCTTATGCTTTTAGCGCTCGATGGATTATTTAAAAAAGATCTTATTGAGTGGGTCTCTTCCATGACCTATCAAGCGGCAAGTGGAGCAGGGGCTCAAAATATGAGGGAGCTTATTTCTCAGATGGGAACAATTTATGATCACGTAAAAAATCTGGTCGAAGACCGTAATTCTTCAATTTTAGATATCGATAAAAACGTATCATCTACAATTAAGTCAAAAAATTTTCCGGTAGATAATTTCGGAGTCCCTTTAGCCGGAAGCCTTATACCTTGGATAGATAAAGATTTGAATAATGGACAAAGCAAAGAGGAATGGAAAGGATCTGCTGAAACAAACAAGATCCTCGGCAGGTCAGACCACCCAATCGTTATTGAAGGTTTATGTGTTAGGGTCGGCGCAATGCGTTGCCATAGCCAGGCATTAACAATTAAATTAAAGAAAAATATTTCTTTAGAAGAAATTAATCAAACTATCAGTAGCGCTAATGCATGGGTAAAATTAATTCCAAATGAGCGAGAAATTTCAATGAATGAATTGAGTCCTGCATCAGTGTCTGGAAAACTTTCTATTCCTATAGGCAGAATTCGTAAGCTCAATATGGGCGCTGAATATATTTCTGCTTTTACAGTAGGCGATCAATTGCTCTGGGGAGCCGCAGAGCCGCTTAGACGCATTCTAAGAATTCTTATTACATCCATTTAAATGAAACTTATGAATCAATATATTAAAAAATTATTTTTGCTTTGCTTAATTTTATTTCCTCTCACAGGCTTTACGCTTCAACTAGGAAAAATTGTTGTGACTTCTTCACAAGGCCAGCCTCTTAATGCTGAAATTGATATGATGTTAACTCCTGGCGAAGATACGTCTAAACTTCAAACATCCATTGCCTCAAAAGAAAATTATGAGGCTCAGGGTATAGAGCGCCTAGCTATCCATAATAATATTTCAGTTGAGCTACAAAAGAACGAGAAAGGGTTGACTGTTCTCAAATTAAAAAGTACACAACCTGTCCCAGATCCATTCTTAGATCTTTTAATTCAAGTAGATTCTGCTAAAGGAAGAAATTATCGCGAATATACTGTATTACTTGACCCCCCAGAAACACCGATTATTCAGCAAGAAAAAATTATAGCTGTAGATAAAACAAATCCTGTTCCGGTCATTGAAAAAAAAGAAATAAGAGAAATTGCCGAAAGACCCAAGGCTTTGCCTGAAAAAGAAGTTAAGAACAATACTAAGCTTATTGATAAAAGCAAATCTCTTAGCGCACCTTCCAAATCTATTATAGTTAAGCCCGCTGATACGATATATAAAATTGCCCGTGAAAATAAAATTGCAGACATCACAACTGAGCAAATGGTCATTGGAATTTTTAATCTCAATGAGCTTGCTTTTACTGAGAAGAATATTAATGGTTTAGAAGTTGGGCAAAAGATTGTTTTGCCAACAAAAGATGATTTCATAAATCTAAGTCACGCTAAAGCAATGGCTGAAATAAAAATTCAGACTGCGCAATGGAATAAATTTAGCGTAAAAACAGCTGAAGCTGTTGCAGATAGTCCTAAGGTAAGCGCTCCAAAATCCGAAGCACCGCCAGCCCCCGTTACAGTTATTCAAAATCAATCTGTAACTCCAGTGCCTGCGCCACGAATAAAATTAACAGGCGATACTTTAACAAGTGATAAGAATAGTAAAGAAGTAGTCCAGAGGGAAATCAATCAGATTAATGATGATAAGACCGCATTAGAAAAGAATATTAAGGATGCTGAGCAAAAAATTATCCTTTTGGAAAAGGAACTTGTGGATGCAAAGAAAATATTAGCCCTTTCCAACCAGACCTTGTTTGAGCTTCAAGAAAAATCCAAACAGGTAAATCAGACAAAAGATTTAACTAATAAACCACCCATTATAGAATCTAAGCCTGATTTAAATTCGCTTATAAATAAATCTAATGAAACTGATACGAATAAAAATGATGTTGCTGTTCCAGCTGACACTTCATTTAAATCTTCTATTTCCGATGGCCCGAACGATGAAAAAACAAATGAGCAACTTGCTTTAGATAAAGAACCTACGAGCCTATCTTCATCTAATAGTTTATTTATTTTTCTAGGTGTTTTATTCGCTATTTTAATTATGCTTTTCGTTATGAAGGTTAAAAAGCAAAAAGAGCAAAAAGAGATTTTTAGCTCCATTAATACTGATTACTCAAACTTATCTAATACTTCATCTCAAACTGAGACATCTTCACCTAAAGATGAAATCGCATTAGAAGAGATTGAAATTAATTTAGTAGATAAAGATCAGAAGCCAACCCACCTTGATTAGACTTTTAAACGATTAAAATATCGTGCATGCATTAGTTAAACTCGTAGGTATCTTGTGTGCTTTATTGCTTATTAATAAATATAATTTTAATTTCAATATCCTTTTATTTTTTATCATTATAATTATTTCTTTTTTTACAAAATTTTCAATTCCTAAAGTTATATTCAAACTCAAATTTTTTCTCATCATCACTTTTTTACTTTATGTCTTTAATACGCCTGGCCAATATATAGTTGTTTGGCCTTATCTTTCGCCTTCATATGAAGGACTATCTCTTGGTCTAACTCAAATTATTCGACTCCTTAATTCTGTCGCTATGATTACAATGATGATTTCCCTTATGAGCTATCAAACATTGATCGAGACTTTTTATCTCATTATTAAACCATTCAGACCGCTAGGGATTGATGCAAAGCGTTTTGCTGTGCGTCTTTATTTGACGATGGAATATGTCAAAGCCTTTGAATCTAAGCGCAAGTTGCATTTTAGTTTTAAGGATTTATCTTCATTACTTTTATATTCTTATGACAAAGATGCTGTGAAGTATACCTATATTGAAATTAAGCAAGAAAGAGTAAATAGCGTATCTCAATTGATGATTTTTTTTATGTTATCTAGTACATTTTTTTTAATTTTTTTGTAGATAAAGCATTATGAGAATTGCATTGTGTATTGAATATGATGGCTCTCTTTTTTCTGGATGGCAAAAACAGAATGATGTTGATTCTATTCAAGGTGATATTGAGAAAGCCCTTGAAAGTATTGCGTTAGAAAAATTAGATACTTACGCTTCAGGTCGGACAGATACTGGTGTTCATGCACTTATTCAAATCATTCATTTTGATACCATTATTGAAAGACCTATCACTGCCTGGGTAAGAGGAGTTAATGCTTTTTTGCCGCCTTCTATTCGTGTTTTGTGGGCTCAGAAAGTGGATGATACATTCCATGCGCGATATTCTGCCTCACAACGTCACTATGAATATTTGGTATATAACGCTTCTATGCCCTCTGCGTTATGGGCAAATAAAGCCGGCTGGATTCACGATGCTCTTGATTTCAATAAAATGAAAGAGGCGATTAGCCATTTCGATGGTGAACATGATTTTAGTGCGTTCAGATCTTCAGAATGCCAAGCAAAGAGCCCAATAAGAACCATAACTCATACATCTATTGAAAATTATCATCCTTTTTATCTTTTTAAATTTTCAGCGAACGGGTTCTTGCACCATCAAATTAGAAATATGATGGGTGCCATTCTCTATATTGGCAAAGGCAATTACCCGAGCGACTATATTAATGAATTGCTCTTATCAAAAGACAGAACAAAATCGCCACCGACCTTCCTCCCCGACGGACTTTATCTTTCGGGCGTTGATTATGATGACCGTTATAGTTTTCCATTTATGCGCCGAACCGTGAATATTTTTGAGAATAATCATTCAAGGCTAGATCGTTAATCCTTATAATGATTACCTATCATTTTGATTTGATTCCATATTGAGAACACGCACTAAAATTTGTGGCATTACGCGTTTAGAAGATGCACAAGCTTCTATAGAAGCAGGCTGTGATGCGCTTGGATTCGTTTTTTATAAGGAAAGTCCTCGTTATATTGCTTTAGATGCTTTTAAGGCTATCGCTAAAGCATTATCTCCATTTGTCACTAAAGTAGGCTTGTTTGTTAATGCAGAGCCTGTTGATATTCAAAAGGCGATTCAGTCAGGATTAATCGATCTTATTCAGTTTCATGGTGATGAGACCCCTCAATTTTGCAGGCAATTTGAATTCCCTTACATTAAAGCAGTGGGCGTTTCATCATCAGTGAATTTGTTACAATATGAGAAAGATTTTTATGATGCTGACGCTTTATTGCTTGACGCATTTCATGAGCACCTCAAAGGTGGGACTGGTCAAACATTTGATTGGAATTTAATTCCTAATTCACTCTCCAAGCCAGTTGTATTAGCAGGTGGTCTTACTGTAGATAATGTGAAAGAAGCCATAAAGCAGGTGAAGCCTTATGCGGTAGACGTGAGTGGTGGCGTTGAAGAATCGAAAGGCATTAAAAATTCTCTTAAAATTCAAGCATTTATAAAGGAAACTCAAGATGCAGCCGTATGATATGCCAGATGAAAAAGGCCATTTTGGTCAATTTGGTGGTGTGTTTGTCGCAGAAACCTTAATAGAGGCCCTCGATGAATTAAGGACGATGTATGAAAAATATCGTCACGATCCTGATTTTCTAAAAGAGCTTCATTATGACCTAAAGCATTTCGTAGGACGTCCGAGCCCGATTTATCATGCTAAAAGATGGTCTGATCGAGTAGGTGGCGCTCAGATTTATTTAAAGCGCGAAGATTTAAATCATACTGGAGCACATAAAGTTAACAACACGGTAGGCCAAGCCTTGCTTGCAAAGCGTATGGGTAAGCCTCGTATTATTGCTGAAACAGGTGCAGGGCAGCATGGCGTTGCCACAGCCACCATTTCTGCTCGCTTAGGCCTTGAGTGTGTTGTCTATATGGGGGCAGAAGACGTTAAAAGACAAGCGCCTAATGTATATCGCATGAAACTTCTTGGCGCAACAGTGGTGCCTGTAGAGAGCGGATCTAAAACTTTAAAAGATGCGCTTAATGAAGCGATGCGTGATTGGGTAACTAATATCTCAACCACATTTTATATTATTGGTACCGTAGCAGGGCCTCACCCTTACCCTATGATGGTGCGAGATTTTAATTCAGTTGTTGGTGTGGAATGTAAATCACAAATGCAAGAAATGTTAGGTAGACAGCCTGATGTAGTTATTGCCTGTGTAGGTGGTGGCTCAAATGCAATGGGTATTTTTTATCCTTATATTGATTTGCCTGATGTTAGATTAATCGGTGTTGAAGCTGCAGGACATGGCATCGAAACAGGCAAGCACGCAGCACCTTTAACAGCTAATAGCCCGATTGGCGTTTTGCATGGTAATCGAACTTACTTAATGCAAAATGCAGAAGGTCAAATTATTGAAACACATTCAATTTCAGCAGGCCTTGATTATCCTGGTGTGGGCCCAGAACATGCTTGGTTGAAAGATATTAAGCGTGCTGAATATGTTGCTGTTACAGATACAGAAGCTTTAAATGCATTTCATAGTTTATGTCTTACTGAAGGCATTATTCCAGCGCTTGAAACTAGCCATGCGCTAGCGCATGCAGAAAAACTTGCGAAAACCATGAAGCCAGACCAAGTCATTCTCGTAAATTTATCTGGTCGCGGAGATAAAGATATCAACACGGTCGCTAAAATTTCAAATATCACTCTGTAAAGTTTATATGTCGAGAATTGCAAATACATTTAAAACGCTTAAAGAAACACATAGAAAAGCTTTAATTCCTTATATTACAGCGGGCGATCCTCATCCTGATCTAACGGTATCTATGATGCATGCTTTGGTAGATTCAGGGGCTGACATGATTGAATTAGGTATTCCATTTTCAGATCCTATGGCGGATGGACCTACGATTCAAAGAGCAAGCGAAAGAGCTTTGGCGCACCATGTAGGTTTATCTCATGTATTTAAGATGGTTAAAGCCTTTAGGGAAAAAGACACTCAAACGCCCATTATTTTAATGGGCTATGCTAATCCTATTGAGGCGATTGGTGCTGAAGCTTTTGTGGAAAGAGCCAAAGCTTCTGATGTGGATGGCATTATTACTGTCGATTACCCTCCCGAGGAATGTACACAATTTACAAAGCTTCTTAGAGAAAAAAATATTGATAGTATTTTTTTATTATCACCAACCTCAGAATTAGACAGAGTAAAATTAATTATCGAGCAAGCCTCTGGATTTTTATATTACGTTTCATTGAAGGGCGTCACAGGTGCGGCCAACATTGATATTGAGCAGGTAAAATCTAAAGTAGGTATGATTCGAGAATTAACAGGTCTTCCTATCGGTGTAGGTTTTGGAGTGAGAGATGCCGCAACAGCGAAAGAAGTTGCTAAGATTTCCGATGCCGTTGTCGTGGGAAGTCGTATGGTTCAAGAAATTGAGAATTCAAATAAAGACAATTTAATTCAAAATATTTCTAAGTTAATGAAAGAATTAAGAGAAGCAGTTAATTAATGATTCGAGTATATCTATGAGCTGGTTAAAAAATGTTATACCTCCAAAAATAAAACATATTGTTGGAAGCGTATCTAAAAAAAATATTCCCGAAGGCTTATGGTGTAAATGCCCGTCATGCCAAGCTGTCCTTTATCGAACAGATCTTGAGCAAAGTATGGAAGTATGTCCCAAATGCTCTTTCCATAATCGTATTTCCGCACGCGCACGCATAGAGACTTTATTAGATAAAGAAAAAAGAAAAGAAATAGGTACGCAGATTCAACCGTTAGACACGCTTAAGTTTAACGATACGCAAAGTTATGCCGATCGTATTAAATCATCACAAAAAGATCTAAATGAAAAAGATGCAATTGTTGTCATGCAAGGATTAATCGAGGGTAAGCCTGTGGTAGTCGCTGCTTTTGAATTTAAATTTATGGGTGGTTCAATGGGATCTGTTGTCGGTGAAAAATTTGTGCGAGGTGTTCAGGCCGCAATAAAAGCGAAGGCTGCATTTATTTGTGTTTCTGCTAGCGGCGGCGCTCGCATGCAAGAAGGACTCTTATCTCTTATGCAAATGGCAAAGACTAGCGCAGCACTCACTAAATTAAGTGAAGCAAAATTACCTTTCTTTTCAATTCTTACCGATCCTACCATGGGCGGCGTCTCCGCAAGTTTTGCAATGCTAGGCGATATTATTATTGCCGAACCTAAGGCGTTGATCGGTTTTGCAGGCCCTCGCGTTATTGAACAAACAGTACGCGAAAAATTACCTGAAGGTTTTCAGCGTTCTGAATTTCTTTTAACGCATGGCGCGATCGATATGATTGTAGATCGACGCGATATGAAAAAGAAGCTTGTCAATTTAATATCTAAATTATCTAAAAATTAATTTAACGCCCCATAAGTCTTTACTTAAACACCCTATGAATCTTAATGATTGGCTAGGGTATATCGAATCCATTCATCCTTCATCGATTGATCTAACTTTGGATCGCATCAGGGATGTCATAGATCGCCTAGATATAAAAATCTCTGCGCCAGTAATTACTGTAGGTGGCACCAATGGTAAAGGTTCAACATGCGCCATTCTTGAATCCACCTATAAAACAGCTGGGTATAAAGTTGGATGTTATACCTCTCCCCATTTCCTAGCGTTTAATGAGCGCATTAAAATTCAAGGTACCGAAGTTTCTGACGAACTTATTTGCGAAGCTTTTGAAAAAATTGAATCTGCAAGAGAAGGAGTGTCGCTTACTTATTTTGAATACGGCACACTCGCGGCCATGATTATTTTTTCAGAAGCATGCACGGATATTATTATTCTTGAAGTAGGCCTGGGCGGCAGATTGGATGCGGTAAACGTTTTTGATTCTGACTGTGCCATTGTTACGACTGTCGATCTTGATCATATGGATTATCTTGGCCATACACGTGAAGCAATTGGATTTGAGAAAGCAGGCATTTATCGTTCTCATAAACCGGCTATTTGTGGTGACTTAAATCCACCGCATTCCTTGATTGAATATTGTGAATCTATTCAAGCCCCTTTAAGATTAATAGGCCAGCATTTTGGGTATGAGGTACATCATGATTCGTTTGATTTCTTAATTGAATCATCCTTTGTGATGAATGTACCTCTTCCTCAATTACAAGGAACGTTTCAGCTTCAAAATGCAACAAGCGCTTTAATGGCTATAAAGACACTTGATGACAAATTGCCATTAAATGAAAGTGCAATTCAAAAAGGGATCGCATTAGCTTTATTGCCCGGACGTTTTGAGGAAGTGCAAAGAAATCCTTCCTTGGTTTTTGATGTTGCACATAATCCCCAGGCAGCTTTATCTCTAAGTCATAATTTAAAAGCACACACTGTACTCGGAAAAACAGTTGCGGTATTTTCAATTCTTAAAGATAAAGATATTGTAGGTGTGATTAAAGCGCTCATTCATGATATCGATTATTGGTGTATTGCTGAAATTCAGCACGATAGGGCAGCAGATCTCGGCACCATTTCTGATGCTATCAAAAATAGCAACCAAGATTCTCTTGTGAAATCATTTAAAAACATTCAAGAAGCTTATCAATTTGCGTCCAAGGAAGTGTCTAGCAATGATAGAATAATCGTATTCGGATCATTTTTTACAGTAGCCGATATTATGAAACTTTTTCCTAAGTTATGAGCGAAGACAATTCAATACAACCCCAAGAAGATAAGCTAATTAGTCAAGCCAAGAAGAGGCTTTTAGGCGCGAGCGTTATTTTATTTATCCTTCTAATATCTGCTCCGTTTGTACTAAAAAATCGCAATCAAGAAGGTCCCACAGAACCTATTAAAATTACAATGGAAAGCTCCCCCGTTGTTAATGAAAGCGCTGTCGATACTATTAAATCTGCAGAGCCCAAGCAAGAAACTCCAGAAATCACTCCACCTCAAGCCAAAAAAGATATAACACCTAGCAGCGATACAAAAACAATAAATGAAACTGAAATAGTAGCGCCATCCAACAGCGGACTTTATATTCAATTAGGTATTTTTTCTGAAAATAAAAAAATTCAATCTCTTCAACAAAAAATGAGCCAATTAGGTATTCAAACTAAAATTGAGACTATTAAAATTAATGGAGTAGATAAATTACGTTTGATTACAGACGAGTTTAAAACAGAAGCACTTGCCAGAGAAACAATGCTTAAAATTAAGAATGCTGGTGTTATTGGTATTATTAAGAAGATTAGTTGATGACATTTGTTGATTATGGTTTTTTTATCATCGTCATCATATCTACTCTTCTCGGTTGCTACCGCGGTTTTGTGCGAGAACTTCTAGCAATCATCGCTTGGTTTTTTGCTTTTTATTTAGCACAATCTTTTTCACCTATCCTAGCTTTAAAACTGAACTGGATTGATACCGAGTCAATCCGAAGTCTAGTGGCTTACATTCTTGTTTTTATAACCGTATTAATTGCCTCAATGGGTGTGATTGCAATTCTTAATAAGTTTATTAAATATACAGGACTTACATTTCCCAACATTCTGATGGGCGGGTTATTTGGCTTTATTCGAGCGTTTCTGATTGGTCTTATTTGTCATCTCGTAGTTCAGTCAACCTCTTTTGAAAAGCACGCGGCTTGGCAAGATGCACGTATCAAACCCTATTTCGAATCTTTTGCAGCTAAGGCAGGTGTTTATTTGCCACTAGACATCCTTAAGCATGTAAAATATTCACAACGAACATATTTTTAAGGCGCTGAAATGTGTGGAATCCTTGGAATTGTTGGTAAAAATCCTGTTAATCAGCTACTTTACGATGG
>Ga0209400_1000451_pt1 | contig 35841 bp, 27 predicted proteins | sample M_130807_EF_Meta_FD_187313 | JGI IMG/M metagenome (GOLD analysis project Ga0209400, IMG submission 187313) | Freshwater microbial communities from Lake Montjoie, Canada to study carbon cycling - M_130807_EF_MetaG (SPAdes) (version 2) | ecosystem: Environmental > Aquatic > Freshwater > Lake... | reverse complement strand
AATTTTGCTTCCATAAAATAAGATTTAAATAAGAGGTATCAAAAAGGATTCCAAACTTGAGAGGCAATTTAACAATGTTCCCTATTTATAGCAGTTAAAGTTTCCAACAAAAAATGTGCGTTTCTTCACCATCAATGCGAAAGGTGTTCATCCAAAATTTTATTGAGCCATTTCAACATGAGGAACATGGCTGAAGCTGCAATAATTAACAAGAAAAAATTGACCAAAAAGAAATCTGACTTATCTTCATAAGAATCCCAAAAAGTGGCCAAAATTCCAGACAATTTATTCCCTAAAGAGGTAGCTAAAAACCATCCTCCCATCATTACAGCAGTTAATCTTTTTGGACTCAGTTTTGAAACCAAACTTAAACCCATTGGACTTAAAAAAAGCTCACCTATTGTAACCACTCCATAACAAGAAATCAACCAAGCAGGTGAAACTTTGATACTCCCATTGCTTCCAGCCCAAACTGCTGCTACCATTACAAAAGTTGAGAGTGCTGAAACCAATAAGCCAAAGGCAATTTTAGTGGCAGTGCTCATGTCTTTCTTGCGCCTTGATTTTAACCAAGTAAAAAATGCCACAACTACAGGCGTAAATACAATTACCCAAAAAGGGTTGATACTCTGAAACAATTCCGTATTAAATAGATAAACTTGACTATCTGATTTTGGCGTATTTTCAGGATTGATATTTCTAAAATAAACAGGAAAGTCGTAGGTCAATTTGGCTTTGGCATTTTCTTTTACCAGTTGAAATTTATCATTGAACAAGGGCACTGAATCTTTTTTGAAAGTCAAGGTTTCTGCCAAGTACATTTGCTTTGCGATTGGCTGAACACTTTGTGGAATTTCTCTATCCGTATAATATTGCGCCCAAGTAGTTAAGGCCGTTCCATTTTGTTTGAACACTGCCCAAAACATCACTGAAACAGCCATGATGCTTAGTAAAGCTGCCAATGGTCTTTTGTCATGTACACTTGCTTTTACATACAAACCAATATAATAAATGATGACAGGAATGGTTGCAAAAATAAAGGCATCCGTACTGTCTGATCCAAAAATATTTCCTGGAACCATCCAAGCGCCAATTCCAACAACAATAGCAGGTAAAAACACCCTCATGAAAATTCCAACTAAACTCATGTCTTCAGGTGCGGTTTCTTTTCTTATGTCAGCATGTGCGTAGTGTTTCAATCCAACTAAGAAAGTTGCAATACCTACAAACATGCCAATACCTGCTGTTGCAAAGGCATAGCCCCATCCATATCGGTTGCGCATATAGGCTGCAAATAAATTACAAACACAGGCTCCAATATTGATGCCCATATAAAAAATATTGAAACCGGAATCTTTGTTTGCTTGATAAGCTGGGCTTGCATATAAATTGCCTAATAAAGTAGAAATATTGGGCTTGAAAAACCCATTACCTAGTATGATCAAACAAAGAGAAAGATAGAAGTAGTTCATCCCTGGGAGTGCCAAGCCTAAATAACCCAAGCCCATCATTACCCCTCCTATTAGTATAGAATTTTTATACCCTAAAATTCGATCTGCTAATAAACCGCCCAAAAAAGGCGTTAAAAAAACAAATGCAATAAAAGTACCATAGATATCCGCGGCATCTTTTCTGTCAAAACCTAGGCCGCCCTTTTCAATTGATTCTGTTAAATACAGTTGAAAAATTCCAATCATTAAATAATAGCCAAATCGCTCCCACATTTCTGTAAAGAAAAGGAAACGTAAACCTAATGGGTGTTTTTTACTCATACTGCAAGTAAAGAATTGGAATTTTTAAATACAAGTGATAGGGCATAAAAAAGGACGCGCCGGCTTTGCCGGCGCGTCCTTTTTTAGCTATAATCTACTTAAGAATTAACAGGTAACTGCTATCACCCCAACAATTTTAAGCGTATTTGTTGCGGCATCATAAGTTGCTGTACATTTCAATCCATTGATACTAGGCACTACGAAATTTGTTTTAGAAAGCGGAATTGAAACACTGTAATTAACGCCTTTATAATTGGTTTGTAACAAATAAGTCTTTCCGTTTTCAATCGTAAACTTCGCTTTATTAACAGTACCACTGTAAAATGCTGTTTCGTAATTAGATTCTTTATATAAGTAGAACCAATTACTAAAGTTGGCATCAACTGGTTTATTGTTACAGTTTGCAACAATTGAAATATCAATATTTACATAATCAGGAGGGGTTCCGATGACGCTTACATCAACAGCTCCTTTTGTACATGGATTAAACAAATTTGATTCTCCTACCAATTTACCACCTTTGTTGTTGTCAGTAATTCTAATTTTGGCATTGGCAATATTAGGAGTAGATGCAAATACCGCTTTCATCCCATTTGAAATTGGTGTACTGTGAAGCGCCCCTAAATAATTACCATTGGGTGTTACCATTGTAATTTCATAATTACCACCCGATAAATTAGTTTGAATATTCACAGTTAATGGCTTTTGACAGGTTCCATAATTACCAAAATAACTCCAGCCCCAATCTAAATTCCAGCCTGATAAGTGAGTCATTTCAAATTTGGCATTCAATTTACCATTCGCTGAATAAACAACAGCTTTGCCTTCATAAGTCCATTCTGCTGTTTCTTCATTTAAACTCCAAACAGGAATTGAATCACCCGCTTGAATTGGATTGCCTGTTTCAAAATTGTCTTGGTTGGCATTTAACTCAATGCTTGCAGAAATTGGCTTGCTAAATTTTTTAATTTCAGTTTCTCCAGCCTTCATGCTCATGGTGAACATGCCTGCAGTGACAAAATTCAAGCCACCACTTATCAACTGCCCATCAGGACCTTTGACATTTTGAGGCTCCATGCCACCTGGAAAAACATTATTTGCTGATGCACTTTGAGAAGAATAAAAATTAATATTGGTTGACACATTGCTGGCACTTACCAAGTTTCCATTTACATCTAATAATTGTGTGCCTGAATCAAGTTTAAAAGTAACTGTTTCAGTTATACCCGTAGGACTTGGTGTAGAAAATTCTTGATTTGTGGTTACCATCCCATCAACTAAACCTATGTCTATAAATTTTGCCACTACACCACTTGGAGGGTTACCAAATTCTTGCAAATAGACTGTCACTACTGTAGGATCATTGCTGGTAAGAACAATTTCTTTGACCATTCTATTGAATCCAGGAGCTGAAACATCAATTTTAAAAACCAACTTATTTGAACTTGAGAGCAATTGGTTATTATTGATAAATAATGCGGCCATTCCAAATTCTGCATTGATTTCTGCTGTTCCATCTGAATTGACAATGGCGCTAGCGCCAGGTCCTGAAATTTTCACTTCAAATTTACCTGGAGTTAAGGTAGATGTTTCATTTACATTTACAAATCTCAACAAAACTGAATTGTTGAAACGACTGGTATTTACATTTACACGCACATCATCGGTGATTCCTCTTTTGCAAGCAGTAATGACCGTGATTGCAATGATGATGATTGATAGAACTATACTTATTTTTTTCATGGCAATTAGTTTAATTTATAGTTGATGCTAAGTTGAAACATAGGCAGATATCTGTAATCTGAAATGTTTTTGTTGATTTGATTTGCCATAGCAGCGTTGTCTTGTAAACGAGCAGTTCCAATTACTGTAGCTTTTGGTTGGCTTAAGTACATTAAACCTAAATCCATATTTACATTTAATTTTGATTCAGGGATAGGCATTCCAAATCCAAGGCCTGCATATGAACCCAATCCACTCCAATCTATGTTCATTTGAAGCTGACCTATATCTGAAGGAGTGTAAGTTACATTATCAATGGTATAAGCACTTTTAGGCTGTAAAGTTGCTTTTAAATCGCCTATCACAAAATATGAAAATCCGCCAACAAGTCTCAGCCCTATTCTTTCGAATATTTGGAGCTCTCCTAACAGATGAATATTCGTTAAGTTTGCACTTAAACTTGCAGTTGTAGACAAACCACTTACTGCAATTGGGATTTTATAAGCAGCAGGAAGAATTGAAAACCCAGCCCTTCCATATACTCTTTTGGTAATATTGGTTTTGTAGTTCAAACCTACACCAGTTGTTCCAAAATGTAAACCAACAACTGCGTTTTTTCCAAAATCTTTGATTGAAAACCCTTCATTTGATATGTTTTTAGGGGTTTCTAAATTTTTATCTACTGCCCAAATAGCTGTTATTTGAAAGAGTAAAAATGTAAAAATTGTAATTTTTTTCATGGTTCAAATTTATTACAATTTGAAGAATCTTTGTAGTTTTAACAAATTAAATTTACATTATTTATCCTACCAAGAGCCACTGGCTCCACCTCCACCAAAACTTCCCCCTCCAAAACCACCAAACCCAGAATCGCTTCCTCCTCCAAAACCACCACTTCCAAAACTTCCATAAAACGGAGGCGTATAACTTCTTCTGAATCGGCCATTTCCACCTCCACCTTTGTTATTCAATACAAAAAATATAAAAATGACGCCAAAAATTAAGAAAAGTTGAAATATGCTTAATCCTTTTCCGGTTTGCCCTTCCAAATCATTGACAAACTCACCTGATGCTGCTTGCATGATTGCAGTTGTACCGGCGTCTATTCCTTCTGCATATTGTCCAGCTTTAAAATAGGGTTTAAAAAATTGATTGATGATTCTTTTAGAAAGGGCATCCGTAATAGTGGCTTCCATGCCATAACCCGTATGAATTCTTATTTCATGTTCTTTAATGGCAATATAAATCAACAAGCCATTGTTCTTGCCTTTTTGACCTATACCCCATGTTTGCGCCAACCTTTGACTGTAATCAAAAAGGTCATCTCCTTCCAAGCTGTTTTCAATGACAACAGCAATTTGAGTTGAAGTTGAGTCGAAATATGCCTTTAATTTGTTTTCAATTTGTACTGCATCTCCTTCACCAATTACATGGGCATAATCGTTCAATAACCTGGGAGGATTGAATTGATTCGGTATTTCTTTAGATTGAACTTGCAGAAAACCAAAAACCGCAAGAATGAAAGCAATTAATTTATTCATGCATGTCCTCTCCCAATGAAATTTCGTCACTCAACTCGTTTTTGTCATCAGATTGAAAAGGGAAAAATTGTTTTAATTTTTCTCCTGTTTGTTGAATGGCATTGACCAATCCCTCTGTAAAATTTCCTTTCTTAAAACTCATACTCAATTGGGTTTTGATGGAATCCCAAAATTCATTTCCTACTACTTCATGAATTCCAGCATCGCCAATAATTGCAAACTGTTTTGCTTGAATGGCCATGTAAATTAACACCCCATTTCTTTGTGCTGTTTGATGCATATTCAACTGTATAAACACTTCCTGAGCGCGTTCATAAACCGTCATGTTTTCATTTAATTCACGGTCAATATGCAACCTGATTTCGCCAGAAGTATTCAATTCAGCACTTTGAATGGCTGCCAGCAGCATATCGGTATCTTTTTTTATCAACTCCATTGTTTTGCAAATAAAAAGCCGGTTGCCCGGCTTTTCTAATGTATTAAAATTTTACTTCAGGGGCTTTGGCAGCTTCTGCATCAGCTTCAAAATATCCTTTTTTATCAAAACCAAACATACCAGCATAAAGCACCTGAGGGAATTTTCTGATATAAGCATTGTAGTCTTTCACTGTATTGTTAAACTGATCTCTTTCTACTTTGATTCTATTTTCAGTACCTTCAATTTGGCTCTGTAATTCTGAAAAATTCTGGGTAGCTCTCAATTGAGGATACTGCTCGGCAACTACCATCAATCTACCCAAAGCCTGACTTAATTGACCTTGTGAAGCTTGAAATTTTTGTAAAGATTCTGGAGAGAGCTTTGATGGGTCAACTGTGATTTGACTTGCTTTTGCTCTTGCTTCAATTACAGCCGTTAAAGTTTGTTGTTCAAAATTTGCTGCACCTTTTACAGTGGCCACTAAATTTGGAATCAAATCCAATCTTCTTTGGTAAGCACTTTGAACTGTTGCCCATGCACTTTCAGTAGTCTCTTGCTTGGTTACCATAGAATTATACGAATTACAAGCACCAAAAAACAACAACACTACCAAACCAAGCACACTCAATAATACAATCGTTCCTTTTTTCATGTTTATTTTTTAATTTAATATAGGAATAAAGATACAAATACATTGCCAAATTATAGAATCTGCCAAATTGCTTGTAAAATTCCCAGGTACAAATTTCAATATTTTGATTGAAGATACTTCAAATTGTCTATCTTGCCGAAAGATTTTCTAGACATGATATTTAACAGCAATTGCATACACTACAAGGGACATATTCCATGCAAACCTCACAAAGAAACTGGAGTACATTGCCAGAATTGCCCTAGTTATACCAAGGTATCAAAAAGAATTTTAATCATCAAATTAGGAGCCATTGGAGATGTCATCAGAACCACCCCATTGGTTGTAAAATACAAAAACTTGTATCCTGATTGTAAAATCACTTGGTTGACATGGACCCCAGACATTTTGCCTGCCTCTCAAATTGATGAAATTTTAAAATGGGACCACAATGCTATTTTATACGTTCAACATAGCAGTTGGGACATTGCTATTAATTTAGACAAAGAAAAAGAGGCTGGCGCATTGCTCAAAACCATTGATGCCAAAGAGAAATTTGGATATGTATTAAAGGACAATGAAATCCAACCCGCAAACGACTTGGCCATTCACAAATTTGCAACAGGCATGTTTGATGATGTTTCAAAAGCCAATACCAAATCTTATTTACAAGAGATTTTTGAAATTTGCGGATTGACCCACCAAAACGAGCCTTACTTAATGGATAACCATCAAGATAAAGCTTACAAATGGAATTTACCTTCAGATAAAAAAATCATTGGTTTAAATACTGGCTGTGGAGGCAGATGGACTACTCGTTTATGGAGTATTGACAAGTGGGTTGAACTGATTGCTTTACTCAAAACTCAACACCCAGATGCGCATATTTTATTACTTGGCGGTGAGGCTGAAGATGCCAGGAATAAAGAAATCCAACAAAGATCAGGCGCTCATTATTTAGGCTATTTTTCTTTGTTTGAATTCATCAATTTGGTGAACCATTGCCATCTGGTAATTACGCAGGTTACCATGGGAATGCATATCACATTGGCACTAGGTAAAAAAATCATTTTGATGAACAATATCTTCAACCCTTACGAATTTGATTTATTTGGCAAAGGAGAAATTGTATCGCCAGATAAAGCATGCAAATGCTTTTACAGAGGTTCATGTTTAGACGGTACCAGTTGTATGGAAGAATTACCAGCCAACAAAATTGCAGCTGCAGTAAGCCGACATTTCTAAGGAATTTCTATTTCTGCTAATTTCCCTTTGGCACCAGCCAAAAATAATTTCTTGCCTGTTCGTGCACTTACATGGAAACCTGTTGAGAATTGTTTCAGTAGTTGAATTTGCTTGTTTTCAAATTTGAAAATTTGACTGCTGTTGTTTCCAGTTGAGAAGAAAACACCTGTTGAAATTTCTTCAACACAAGATTGATAAGGAAAACCCTTTGCCGAAGCAATCACTTGGAAATTTTCTAATTCAACAACACATATACTTGTTGATAGGGCTGAAATGGAATCACTGGTATAGTCACCTCCAACAATTAACAAATAATTTCTTCCATTTTGTTTAAAAGGCGAGAATGAAAAAGCACCTTGAGCCGCATTCCCTTGAATGATTGGCAATGAAATCTTTTGCCATTTTTGATTACCCAAATGATAGGCATATAAATTAGATACTTTACCCCCACTCACAAATGCAAATCTATCTTTACTTATCCATTTGACAACAGTTCCACTGGCAGCAAAAGCCGATTCAAAATCAGCAGCACTTGGAACAAGAGAGGTATCGATGAGTTGCCAGCTATCTCCCGCATTTTTACTGTAATAAACCATAAACTTATTTTTGATAGGATCTGCCAGCATCACTCCTTTTTTCCCTTTAAAATCAAAGCCATCGATAAAAATGGCAGAATCAGTACTCGTAAATTTAGATTCCCAATTTTCGCCTGCATCCTTTGTTTTGAGCACAACTGCTGGATAGCCTGCACTACTGACAATGGCATTTTGTTTGTTAAACAAATGAATATCCCTGAAATCTGAGCGTTTGTAATCCTTGATTTGCTTGAATTTAAAATCAACACCCTTGTTTTCTGAAATTCCTATTACACCTTTGGTTCCTGAACAATAAACTACTTGCTGTTTATATACAGACAAGCCTCTGAAGGCAACTCCATTCAATTTCAATGCGGAATTTACATTGATTGAATCAGGGTTTAGCAAAAAACTTATTTGTTGAGCCTTGATTCCTTTGCTCAAAAAACATTGAAAGGCACACCACAAAAAAACAAAAGTGTAGAATTTAAACTTCATGATTCAATATTATGTAGACGGTTCTATTGTATTGAAACAATATAGCCAATATCACTTACATTTGAATACTTTGTTGAACTGAATTAAAAATTTTCAAACTGGTTCAGCAATTGTAAAAAAAGCTAAACATTGAACCTTCAATTCAATCAGCATGAGAAAGAAAAAAGACAACCAATTTTATAAAGAAAAAGTGCAACAGGTTTTTGAGTCTGTTGGAAGAAAAATACTGAATTACAAACAAGTTGCAGCCAGGTTAGATGTCAATGATGGCGAAAGCAGAAACATGATTCTAGCAGCCATCAAACAGCTTTGTGCCGAAGAATTTTTAGAAGAGATAGATACAGGCAGGTATATTTTAAAATTCATCCCTGAATTTGTAAGCGGTAAGGTTGACATGACCCAAAACAAAGCCGCTTATGTGATTCCTGAAAATGGTGGCGATGATATTTATATTCCTGCAGATTATACCCATACTGCGCTTCATGGAGACCTTGTAAAAGTAGCCTTGACTGCAAGTAAAAAGGGCGGCAAACGATTAGGCGAAATTGTTGAAATTATCAAAAGAGACAAAACCCAGTTTGTAGGCATCTTGACTATTCATGCTGGTTATGGATTTATCGTTTGCGAAGACCGGAAAATGCGATTGGATATTTTCATTCCAAAAGAACATTTTGGTGGGGCTAAAAATGGAGAAAAAGTCATTGGGAAAATTACCCATTGGGAGCCAGAGGATATCCATCCAACAGGAGAAGTGATAGCGGTATTGGGTAAACCAGGTGTGCATGAAACCGAAATGAATGCCATTGTTGCTGAATTTGGATTTGCCTCAAGTTTTCCTGAAGAAGTAGAATTGGAAGCAAAAAAATTGAATGCCAATTACAATGCCACTGAACTCAAAAACAGAAGAGATTTCAGAAATACATTAACTTTTACCATTGACCCTGCTGATGCCAAAGATTTTGATGATGCCTTGTCTTTCGAAAAGCTGAATGAGGGTTGTTTTGAAATTGGCATCCATATTGCCGATGTATCACATTTTGTTCAAAAGAATTCAGCGCTCGACCAAGAGGCCATCAGAAGAGGCACCTCTGTTTATTTGGTAGATAGAACCATTCCCATGTTGCCTGAAAAACTTTCAAACGAATTGTGTTCTTTGAGGCCGAACGAAGACAAATTGAGTTTCAGTGTGGTGGTGAAAATGAATGAATCTGCAGAGGTTTTAGATACTTGGTTTGGGAAAACCATTATTCACTCGAAACGAAGATTCAGCTACGAAGAAGCCCAAGAGAGAATTGAAACAAACACCGGTGATTTGGCGGAAGAATTGCTCATCTTGAACAAATTGGCCCTTCAACTCAAAGAAAAACGATTCAAAAAAGGGGCCATCAGCTTTGAAACACAAGAAGTAAAATTTAAACTCGATGCAAACAACAAACCCATTGAGTTATTTGTGAAGGTCAGAAAAGATGCACACAAATTAATTGAAGAGTTTATGCTTTTGGCCAATAGAAAAGTTGCAGAATTCATTGCCAGTAAAAACAAGAAAGAACATGCCTTACCCTTCGTATATAGAGTTCATGAAGAGCCTAACGAAGACAAATTAGGGCAATTCAATTTGTTTGCTTCAAGGTTTGGCTACCATATTCAAACATCAGGCATCAAAGCCATTGCAAAAAGTTTCAATGATTTATTGGAACAGGTTGAAGGAAAACCCGAACAAAACTTGGTGCAAAGTCAGGCCATCAGAACCATGAGCAAAGCCTATTATACTGGCAAAAAAACCATGCATTACGGATTGGCATTTGACCATTACACGCATTTTACATCGCCAATTAGAAGGTATCCAGATCTATTGGCGCACCGTTTGTTGTATGGCTTTTTGCATAACGAAAAACCTGGCATAGAAAAAGAAATTGAGGAGCTGTGTAAACAATCTTCTGCCATGGAAGTGAAAGCCGCAGAAGCCGAAAGAGCCAGTGTAAGGTATAAGCAAGTTGAATACATCAGTGATTTTATTGGCGAAACATTTAAAGGGATTATATCTGGCGTTACAGAATGGGGAGTGTATGTTGAAATTAGTCAATTTAGAGCAGAAGGTTTGATTAAAATTCAAAATTTAGGCAACGACTATTTTGATTACGACGAACACAACAAATGGATCAGCAGTAGAAACGGAAGACATAAATTACAACTAGGTGATGAAATTGAAGTGATGGTGGTTGCGGCAGATATTTTCAAACGTCAAATTGATTTGGCTTGGACCCAGAGCACAAAAACCAGTGGTTTGAACAAAAGAGGGGATGGGCGCGATAGACATACAAAGGATAAAAAATTGAACCACAAAAAACCAAGAAGAAGAAGGTAATGCCATTTTTAGAAAGCAAGTTCAAGGGCAATTTATTTTCTAAAAACGGACACTGGGAAACCATTGTACCAGCCTTGTTTAGGAAACTCAATATCTCCTATCAAAGAGAAAGATTTATACTGCCAGATGGTGATTTTCTTGATTTGGACATTTTGAATCAAGAAAAAATGGATGCGCCAATTGTTCTCTTATTTCATGGCCTTGAGGGCAGTTCAAATTCTCAATACATGAAAGGTTTCAGTAGGCTATTTCATGAAGCTGGCATGCGCTGTATAGCCGTAAATTTTAGAAGCTGTAGTGGTGAATTAAACAAGAAATTAATTTCATATCACAGCGGGGCAACTCAAGACATCCATACGCTCATTACTCATTTTGCAAATAAATATCCAAACAGTTTGCTGCATGCAATGGGGTTTAGTTTGGGAGGAAATGCCTTGTTAAAATACATGGGCGAAAACCCAAGGCTTATACCAAATCAATTGCAAAAAGTGGCCTGTATTTCAGTTCCCATTGATTTGGCGGGCAGTTCAACTCAGTTGGCCAAACCCATGAATCAATTGTACATGAGACAATTTCTCAAAAGTTTAAACAATAAAATGGTAGAGAAATCGAAACAATTTCCAAATACAATTGATGTATCTCGTATCAATCAAATCAAAGATTTTTGGGAATGGGATAGCCAATTTACAGCCAAAATCAATGGCTTTAAAGATGCCGCAGCTTATTATCAAGCTTCAAATGCCTTGCAATTTTTAGGCGCTATTCAAATACCTACTTTATTGATCAACGCACTCAACGACCCTTTTTTATCAGCAGGCTGTTTCCCAGAAAAATTGGCAAAACAACATGCATTGTTTACTTTTGAACAGTGTTCTTATGGCGGTCATGTTGGATTTGCAGAGTCATTTCCGAACAGTCAATATTGGCACGAATCAAGGGTTCTAGATTTTTTTAAAAGCAAAACACATTGAAAGACTATCAATCACACCTGAATCTGTTTACAGATTATCTTGATAAAAGCACATACGGAGAACGTCCAATAGAATTGTATGAGCCTATCTCGTACATGATGCAATTAGGAGGCAAAAGATTAAGACCTGTTCTTTGTTTAATGGGATATGAATTGTTTGACCCATCAATTGAAAAAGCATTGCCTGCGGCATTGGCCTTGGAAGTGTTTCATAATTTCACTTTGGTACATGACGATATCATGGACAATGCTCCTTTGAGAAGAGGCAAAGAAACCATTTACAAGAAATGGAACATGCCCGTTGCCATTTTAGCTGGTGATTTGATGATGATTAAGTCTATGGATTTCATTAGAAGCACCGAAACAAAAAATACGAACCCTATTTTGGATGTATTTTTAACAACCGCCAGAGAAGTTTGTGAAGGCCAGCAATTGGATATGAATTTTGAAACTGAGCAACAAGTTTCTTTGGCTTCATACATTGAAATGATTACGCTGAAAACAGCGGTATTAATTGGCGCATCCTTAAAAATTGGTGCCTTGGCTGCTCATGCAAGTAAAGAAGATGCCAATCATTTATATGAATTTGGCAAAAACATAGGCATCTCTTTTCAAATTCAAGACGATATTTTAGATTGTTTTGGTGACAATTCGAATACCGGAAAAAAAGTAGGTGGAGACATTGCTTCCAACAAAAAAACGCTTTTGTACATTGAGTTATTGGCTTCAGCTCACAAAGATGACTTGGCCTATTTAAAGCAATTGAGCACAGAATCGAATACCGATTTTAAAATTGCTGAAACTTTAAAATATTACGACAAATACCAAATCAGGGCTTTTGCAGAACAGCAAAAAGCGAACTATTTTGAAATAGGCATGCAACATCTAGAAAGACTTAGTATTGATGTAGCAAAGAAAACAGAATTAAAAAACACAGCACTTTGGCTGATGGAAAGAATTTCTTAATTAGATTTCACGGCTTGGCTCCCAAGCTTCCATGTAATCAGCAATTCTTCTAAGGAAACTACCGCCTAATGATCCATCAACAACTCTATGATCGTAGCTTAGCGACAAGAACATCATATGTCTAATGGCGATTACATCACCCATTGGGGTTTCTAATACTGCTGGTTTTTTCTTGATGGTACCCGTTGCTAAAATAGCAACCTGTGGCTGGTTGATGATAGGAGTTCCCATGACATTGCCAAATCCACCTACATTGGTAACAGTGAATGTTCCCCCGCTAATTTCGTCTGGAGCCAACTTATTCCCTCTTGCACGATTGGCCAAATCATTGACAGATTTGGTTAAACCAACCAAATTCATCATGTCTGCATTTTTGATAACAGGCACAATTAAATTTCCAGAAGGCAAAGCTGCTGCCATGCCAATATTGATGGCTTTTCTTTTGATGATATTTTGACCATCAACTGATACATTGATCATTGGATAGTCTTTGATTGCTTTTACAACACATTCAATGAACATGGGCGTAAAAGTAATTTTTTCAGACTCACGTTTTTCGTATACTTTCTTGGCTTTGTCACGCCACAATACCATATTGGTGACATCGGCTTCTACAAATGAAGTAACATGCGGACTGGTATGCTTGCTCATGACCATGTGGTCTGCAATCAACTTACGCATTCTGTCCATTTCAATGATTTCATCTCCACCATTGAGACTAACTGAAGGTGCGGCTTTAACAGCTGGTGCAGCAGGGGCTGTTTGAACAGGAGCTGTAACCACTTGCGCAGGGGCTGAAACAGGCGCATTGGATCTGTTTTCTAAGAAACTCATGATGTCTCTTTTGGTAACTCTGCCTTCAGCACCTGAACCCTGAATTCCTTCTAATTCTTGCATACTGATGTTTTCAGTTTTGGCAATATTTAGCACCAAAGGTGAATAGAATCTTGCGCCTGTATTGCTAGACAAAGCTGCTTTTGCCGCTTCAACCTGGCTCATGATTTCTTTTACAGGTGCTGCCACAGCCGCTTGAACTGGAGCCGCTGGTTTAGCAGCTGCTACTGGTGCAGAACCTGCTAATTGAATAATGGCAATTGGTGCATTTACTGGCACTACATCCCCTTCATTGAACAGTCTTTTCACCAAGGTTCCCGCTTTAGGTGAAGGTACTTCAGAATCTACTTTATCAGTAGCAATTTCTAAAACCGTTTCATCCAATGCAATGCTATCTCCCTCGTTTTTCGTCCAACGAATAATTGTAGCTTCAGCAATACTTTCGCCCATTTTAGGCATTACCAATTGAAATTCAGACATGCGTTTTAATTATTTATAGCCTTTTAGACTTTTTACAAATTTACCGGAAAATCCCGATTGAAAAAATATTTCAACAGAACCACTAAAAACCAATTATTTAGCAAATTGACTGGCATTTTCAAATTGCAATTCTACCAATCTTTTGTACAATCCATTGGCTTGGCTCATGAGTTGTTCATGATTTCCTGTTTCTACCACCATTCCTTTGTCTATGACTACAATTTGTTGTGCGTTTTTGATGGTTGACAAGCGGTGAGCAATCACAAATGAGGTTCTGTTTTGCATAAGGTTTTCTAATGCCTCTTGAACCAATAATTCACTCTCACTGTCCAAAGAACTGGTGGCCTCATCTAAAATTAAAATACGTGGATTTTTTAGAATAGCCCTTGCAATGGCCACTCTTTGTCTTTGCCCGCCAGATAATTTAATGCCCCGCTCTCCTACTAAAGTTTGATAGCCTTCAGGAAACTTTGAAATGAAATCATGTGCATTTGCTTTTTTGGCTGCTTCAATAACCGCGGCTTCATCTATTTGCTCCAGTCCATAAGCAATGTTTTCTAAAATACTACCTCCAAACAAAATGACATCTTGCGGCACGTAAGCCATTTGCTTTCTCCATTCTGTCAATGGAATTGAACCACTGACTGTGTCATCCAAATAAATTGCGCCTTTGCTGGGTTCATAAAAACGAAGCAACATAGCAGCAATTGTACTTTTTCCTGCTCCACTAGGCCCTACAATGGCTACTTGAGTACCCGGGCTTACATTCAATGAAAACGAGTTTAACACCTGAACCTCTGGTCTTGAAGGATAGCTAAACTCAATTTGTTCGAAGCGAATAGCGCCTTGGTAATTTTTAGATGATTGCAAGGCTTCAAACTCTAATTTTTCAGGAGTTTGTTTGAGCAATTCTCTGACTCTTTGCGTGGCTCCAATTGTTTTTTGAAGGGTTGAAAACATGTCTGCAAATCCAGCAAAAGTTCCACCCACAAATGCAGAGAAAATAACAAACATGGTTAAATCTCCAGCAGTTATTTTCCCGCTCTGAATCATGGTTGAACCATACCACATGACGAAGGCAATTGCACCAAATACAGAGAAAATCATCAAGCTGACAAATGCACCTCTGTACCTGCCATTTTTGATGGCAGTTTCAACAACGGATTGAATGTTCTTGCTATACCTTTTCAGTTCAAAAAGTTCTGCTGTAAATGCTTTTACCACAGAAATGCCTTGTAAAGTTTCTTGAACAATCGTTCCAGAATCGGCCAATTGGTCTTGGGCTTTCCTTGACATTTTTCTGATGCGCATGCCAAATACCACAGCTATCACTGCAACCAATGGCACAATCGACAACATTACAAATGCCAATTCGTTTGAAATCCAAAAAATACTGATCAAACCAATGATTAAGGTGAAGATTCCTCTTAAAAATTCTGCAAGTGTAAACGATATGGCATCTTGAATCTGAGACAAATCTGCACTCAATCTGCTACTCAATTCCCCTACCCTATGCTCGCTAAAAAAATGCATGGGTTGCGCAATTAAGTTTTTGTACAAATCTTGTCTGATAGCAGCCAATGAGCGTTCGCCTACATCTGTCAACAAATAAATTCGCATAAATGAGAAAATCATTTGTACACTCAACTGAATAAACAACAAAATGATGATGGTATTTAAACTCCATTCAAATTGGTTGAGTTGTTCAGCTATCACACCACCTGACATTGGATCTGATTGTTTTAACTGTGTGCTATCAGCTCCAGCAGCATCTATCATTTTACCCAATAAAAATGGGAAAACCATGGTACTCATGGCCGATAGGCCAATGAATAACATGCTCAAAAAAAACTTGAAACGGTAAGGACGGATATAACTAAACAAAGCCAATGCTTCTTTGAATCTTTCTTTTGTAAACGGAACTTTTTCTAGTTCGGGTTTTGATTGACCGTTGCTATTGTAATTTCTTTTTGCCATGCAATTGTTAAGCTATATAATCTTGTAAATAAGAGAAATGAGGAGTCAGTGCGCCATCCTTTGCAATGCAGGCTCTTTCTATAATTTCGGAATGTTGTTCATCTATTAATTCTGGCAATACATGACGCAAAAGTTGCTCTCCAAATTCAATAGAAGCATCTACTGGCAGCTCACAAGGCAAATTGGAAACGGCTTGAACATCGATGGTATTTGCTTGAAAAGGACTTTGTTCTTTTGCTGATAGCGGATGAATGCCAAAATAAGGCGCATCAATAGTAGTACTTTTAAGGGTAGTTGGAAGTGGTCCAGGAATATCACAGGTAATATCAGAAATGACTTTGATTTTAAAATCGGATTGTTTAACTTCTTCTAAGGTGTAAAAAGCTGGAATATGCGCTTTCCAAAAAATAGCATTGATGAAGATATCTGCAACTTTAGTATAAGGCCTGAATGTACTGATATAATCTTCTGGATGTTTGTAAAAATCTGATTTATCCCAGAATCGATCTTGTTTGTGGGCATAATAATCTTCGCTTCTCAATTGAACAAAAACTGGCTCAGTATATGTATTTTTCAAAAAATCTTCTGCACTCACTTGTTTGACACCTAAAGCCCTTAAAAAATCAATGGAACCATGTGCTACTCTGCCATCTCCACACAAAACTATTTTCACCGCTGGTAATTTAAAAGAAACATATTGTTTCAAAACATCAGCCAAATCAGCACATTCATGCGCTGGTTTCAACTCATATAGATTGTATTTCTTTCCCCACATCATGAAGGCATAATGGGCACCTACTAAACCTGCAAACCTTCCAAAACCTATAATTCTGTTGCCTGCTTCCCAAACCAATGTTTCATAATCAACCAATTTGATTTTTTGTGCAATAATTGCCCTTAACAGGTTTTTATTGTAGGCTTGTTTTTTGATGGTATGAGAAAAAAACAAATAAGTTTTTTCTGGTATCAATTCTTGAATGGGTACTTCTTTAACCCCTAGTAAAATAGCGCACTCAGACAGATTTTCTTTTACTCGAATTTGCAAATCTATGTATGCTTGATCTGCAAAACACCTGTGTGCAGAGGGCTGAACAATGATCTCAACATTTGGATAAAAAGCCATCACCTGTTGACATTGCTTTGGTGTTAATGGTGTCCTTTTATCGTAAGGAAATTTCCCTTCTCTGATGATTCCAATTTTTAGTGTCATTTCTATTTATCTTCTTATTCAAAAACAACCAATCCTTTGTCGGCACTCAATTGCGCTTCTCTTTGCTTCAAGGTTTGATAGATTTCCATGTTCAATCGGGTTTCTTCTTCGTTATTTATTTCTATTGCTTGTTTGATGGCATTCAAAGTTTCAGCCATTAATTTACGGTTGATATGAATTTGTAAGTACAACAAAGCGGATTCAATATCTCTTTTTACCACTTTTTCACTTGCATCTGGAATGATATCAAAACGAACCTCCCATGCATCACTGATTTGGTATCTTTCAGTTAGAACATTTGCAGCAAAACTTGAAATAATAGGATTGGCATGATGGGTAAACAATTCAACTGTAATAGGCGTATTCGCATGATAGTACTGATGAATTTCTTCAACCAACAACAACATGGTTTCATTTTCAAAACCAATTTGTCCGTTGGCAATCATTTCAAAAAACAACTGAATGAAAGTATGTGTTTCAGTCAATTGAATATGGGCATTTTGAATCAACAATTTAATTAAATGCTGTTCTTGTGCCTGCGAGCCTTTTTCTTGAACGAGTTCTTGTATTTGAACTTCAACCAGTGGCTGTGGTTCTTCTTTTATCCATTCTCGCTCTTTGCTCGTTAAAAAATCTTTTCTGGTTTTGTTGAGTTCTGTAATGAGCAATTGCTCGTTCATTTGAAGCAAGACAGACGCTTCTTTTACAAAGGCCATTCGCTTGATAGAATCTGGTATTTTGCCAATGCTATTGACAATGTCTTTTGTCACTTGCGCTTTCTTGATGGGGTCTCCCTCGCTCTCTTTTAAAAGCAAATGAATTTTAAACAGAATAAAATCTTTTACTTCATTTTTCAAGTAGTTTGAAAACGCTTCTGCTCCTGTTTTTTGAGAATAGGAATCTGGGTCTTCTCCATCTGGGAATAAGACCACCCTTACATTGAGACCTTGCTCCAATAACATGTCAATCCCTCGCAAACTGGCCTTGATTCCTGCCGCATCCCCATCATACAAAACCACTACGTTTTCAGTATGCCTTTTGATGAGTTTGATTTGCAGCTCAGTAAGTGATGTTCCAGAACTGGCAACTACATTTTCTATGCCAACCTGGTGCAAGCTGATAACATCAGTATAGCCTTCAACCAAATAAACAAAATCATCTCTTCTGATGGCGTTTTTAGCATAAAACAAGCCATAGAGTTCGTTGCTTTTATGGTACAATACTGTTTCAGGAGAATTGACATACTTAGGCGATTTCTCGTCTTTCTTTAATTGTCTGCCAGCAAATGCAATCCATTTGCCAGATGCTCCAATAATTGGAAAAATAACCCTGCCTCTATAGGCATCGTATAGCTTACCCTGTTCAGATTTTTTTACCAATCCCGAAGCAATTAAAACTTGTTCATTGAATTGATTGGCAATTGCTTCATCATAAAAACTTGACCATTGATCGGGGGCATAACCCAATTTGAATTTTTTTACAATGTCTTCTCTAAATCCTCGCTCTTCAAAATAACTTTGGCCTATTAGTTTTCCTTCTTCTTCCTCCCAAAGTTTGGTCTCAAAAAATTTAACGGCCCAATTGTTTAAAATCTGAAGACTTTCTTTTTCACTTCTGAGTTGGTTCTCTTGTTCTGAATTGACCTGTTCAAATTTTGGCCATTCTACGTTAAACTTTTCTGCGAGTGATTTGAGGGCTTCAATATAATTTAGCCCTTCATATTCCATCACAAAATTAACGGCATTGCCTGCTTTCCCACAGCCAAAACACTTGAAAATTCCTTTACTGATAGATACAGAAAAAGAGGGTGTTTTTTCTTGATGAAATGGACAAAGTCCTTGCATGTTTGAGCCTGCTCTTTTGAGCTTCACCACATCACCAACTACTTGCTCTATTGGCGCAGCTTGTATAATTTCTTCTATTTTACTTTGGGCGATCATGAACGTGTAAAATTAACTGTAAATTCTTGAGTTTTCTTAAAAAATTCTATCCTTTTCACCGAGAAGCAGATACTCAAGATATTTTTTTTCAAATTTCTGCAAGCCACAGTTTTCTACCGAACCGAATTTCCCATTTTGAAACTTTACACTTTTATAAAACTTCAATCTAAAAATTTTAACAGTATGATTTACAATGCACTAAAAGCGAAAAACAGTTTCGGCACAATTCTATTGGTAACAAAATACCATGAATTTCAATTTGAAACATTTTTTCGTTTTAGCGTTCCTGTTTTTATGTGGGGCAAATTGGATGCAAAGCTTTGGGCAAATTGGCATTGGCACCAATACGCCAAATGCCTCAGCCATGTTAGACATAAGTTCTACGAGTAAAGGTTTTTTGGCACCAAGAATGAGTTTATTACAAAGACAGGCCATCAGTTCTCCTGCAAATGGCTTAATTGTTTTCCAAGAAAACGACAATGCGGGTTTGTACATTTATTTCAATAACAAATGGAACAAACTAGATACAGCCATGTGGAATTCAACAAACGGAAATTTGAGTTTTAGTTCAGGTAATGTAGGGATTGGAACGGCTAGTCCGGCAGCAAAACTAGAGGTAAACGGTAGCTTTAAATACACAGATGGCAACCAAGCCGCCAATAAAATATTAACCAGCGATGCCAATGGGAATGCCAGTTGGCAATCCTCAAGTTTTTTCTTCAAAAAGACCATCTTGTTAAACTCTGTTGTACCTGGAACTTATTCAGGCCAAGCCAATATTCCACAATGGAGTGCCAGCTATACTGCAAGTGGCGGAACAGTTGAAATCAGAGTCAATTTAACTGCTTTTACACTCGGTGCAGGAATGACCTCTTTTAGGTTGCTCAGAGATGGAGTTGTTATTGATACCAATCCTTTTTATTTCAACAATGGCAACACACACACAACAATTCCAGATTTAATAGCCCTGATACCAAATGAAACAGGAACCCATACATATGCTGTTCAAATTGGACCAAATATATATGTAGATCCAAATGATAACTGCAATATGGTTGTCACAGAATACAAATAAAATGAACCAAATAACCATGAATAAATCTATATTAATTTCTTTCATTCTCTTATTTAACATCAAGCTAAATTATGCGCAAATTGGTATTGGCACCGATACACCCAATAGCTCTGCAAAACTTGAAATTAGCGCGAGTGACAAAGGCTTTCTTGCGCCAAGAGTGGCACTTACAGCAACCAATTCAGGTAGCCCAATTACCAGCCCTGCAACTGGTTTGATTGTATACAATACTGCAACTGCTGGCGCTTCGCCTTACAATGTAAGCCCAGGCTATTACTATTATGATGGCACAATTTGGGTTTCGATGTCTGCAAGTACCATTATTCCTGCTGGATCAGTACAAACATTTGCAGGAAGTTCTGCACCACTTGGCTATTTGATTTGCGATGGAGCTGCTATCAGCAGAACAATTTATGCCAATCTTTTTGCGGCCATAGGCACTTTGTATGGAGTTGGTAATGGTTCAACAACATTCAATTTACCTGATTTGAGAGGCCGAACAATTATAGGGGCTGGTCAAGGAGCTGGTTTAACAAACAGAACCATTGCTAGTAAAGGTGGCGAAGAAACCCATACCTTAACTGTAAATGAAATGCCTTCACACGCTCATGGTGTAAATGATCCTGGACACAATCACGGAACATACAATGGTAGAGATGACGGAAACATTTCAAACCAATCTGGTCAAGCGTCACCTGGTGATGCCAGTGCCAATACCAACGGTTGGCCTACTGCAGCCGCCACAACCGGAATCTCAATACAAAATAATGGCGGTGGAGCTGCACACAACGTCATGCAACCCTTTTTAACCCTCAATTACATCATAAAATTCTAGTGATTTGGATGTTTTCAATTCAAACAAATTTCCCAAATTGAGACTTTACCACGAAAACAAATCAATTTATAATAAACGTAACATTCTGAATATCTTAATATTATATTATATTATGTTTTCTGGCACAATCCTTACTATATAAATATTGTACAGCAATTTAACCCTGGTGTACATAACCAATAACCATGAAAAAGATGAATTTAAATTTAAACCGCTTTCAAAAGCAATGGCTAGATGCCGGTTTTCTTTTGATGAAACACTTACTGTTCAAGCAAGACAATTCAAAACTTGTACTTGTACCAGTTAAAATCACAAACAGATTTTTGATATTGGCTTTGGCTGCTTTCATTGGCAACACTGCACAAGCTCAAATGAAAATCAACAGCGGCGCTGAAATTTTTGTTTCAAGTGCTGAAAATTTATTCATAGGCGAAAACTTAACCAATTATGGAACCATTACGATGGGTACTGGCTCTTTAACTTTAGCTGGTAATTTAACCGATAGTGGAACCATCAGCTTGAGCAATGCCACTTTGGGTTTTAGTGGTAGCAATGCACAAAGCATCAACTTGAATGGCAACCAAACAGTAGCCAATTTAAGTGTGAACAAAGCTGCCAATGCAATCAGTTTAGACAAAGGCGCTTTATTGGTTAAACAAACTGCAACATTAACCGCAGGTACTTTAACTACCAATAATAAATTGACCTTGAAAAGCGATGCAACTGCTACTGCAAGGGTAGCAAGTAGTACTGGAACTATTTCTGGGAATGTGAACATTGAGCAATTTGTTCCTTCTGGAAAGAGGAAGTACAGACATATCAGTCATCCTTTTAGCAGCAACCAAAATTTAAGTATCTTAACCAATGTCATTGATATTACAGGAAACGTAGATGGAACAACTACCAATACTGCAAAAACTATAGGAACAGGTTTTACTGCTACAGCAACCAATAACCCAAGTGCGTTTTGGTTCAATACTGCCAACGCAGACAACAATTCTTCAAATGGCGGATGGGCTGCATTTACTACTGCTGATGGCTCTGGAACCAACAATTCATGGGCAGTTGGACAAGGGATGAGGGTTTTATTTAGAGGTGCTAAAGGAGAAGGTTTGAGCGCAGGAAATTACACCCCTTCAAGTGTTACTTTACAAATGAGTGGTGCAGTAAACCAAGGAAATATTATAAGTAATCTATCTTCTGCAGGTGCTGGTGCTGGTTTAGGTTTCAATTTGATTGGCAACCCATACCCTTCTCCGGTTGATATCAGTGCGGTTATTTTTGGTTCTGCTGCTCAAGCCAATATCAACAAAACGGTGTACACAAGAAACCCTCAAACTGGTGCCTATGTAAGCCAATTGCTTGTGTCTGGTACGCCTTATGTGATTCCTGCTTATTCAGCTGTTTTTATCAAAGCCAATTCTGGAACTTCGCCTGCTATTACTTTTACTGAAGCCAGCAAAGCGGCTACTGCCTCTGCTACTACTTTCAAAACTGAACAATACATTCAAAATGGCTTGCAATTGTTTGCTTCTTCTAACAACCAAGTCATTGACAATATCAATTTGGCTTTTGATCAGAAAAATTCAGCCAACTTTGAAGATGCCTTTGATGCCATTAAACTAAACAACGATGAATTTGACTTCTATAGCATTGCTGATGATGGGCTAAAATTGGCTACTGATTTCAGGGCTTTAGACATCAACAAAAACATTCCTTTGGGTTTGCGTTTGGCGGCTGGTCAGAAAGACATTACAGTAGAAGTAGCGGCTAATACCATTCTAAACAACCAAGACATTTACCTTTTTGACAATTTCAACAGAACTACAACTGCTTTGAACGATGGGGCTAAATACACCTTGAGTTTAGATGCCAACAACCCTGCTTCTGTTGGTGACAACAGGTTGTTCATCTTCTTCAAAAACAAAACTACAGGCATTGATAACAATGCTTTACAAAACAGCCTGGTGCTTTTCCCGAACCCTGCTAAAAATACATTGAATATTGCGGCTATCAATCCTGATTTGAAAAATATCAATTACGAAATCCGCAATGAAATTGGCCAGGTGGTTTTATCTGGAAATATCGAAAACATGAACAGTGCCGTTATCAATATTGAGTCTATTGCAAATGGATTCTATTTTATCCATACTACTGACCAAAATAACCATGCTGCTTCTTTTAAATTTATCAAAGAATAAAAATATTTAAGCGTTTATTCAATTTTCAACCCTCAATTTGATTAAAATTTCAGATTGAGGGTTATTTGTTGATTTATTTTTTGGAGGTGCAGCATAAGAGATTGTATATTTGGAGGCAATAAAAACTTATTGCATGCTTACATTACGCTCCAAAGCTCTTGAAATTGTTCAAACAAGAGGTACCGTTGACATTCAAAAACCTGCTGAAAAAGTATCTGATTTTTTTGCCAAAAATGTATTCACAGACACTGCCATGCAGGCATTTCTTACCAAAGAAGCATATGAAGCTGTAAGTGATGCCATAAAGAATGGTCAAAAAATAGACAGGGCCATAGCCAACCAAGTGGCATCAGGAATGAAAAACTGGGCAATGACCATGGGCGTTACACATTATACCCATTGGTTTCAACCCTTAACCGGCGCCACTGCTGAAAAACATGATTCGTTTTTTGAACCATTGAGCGATGGAAGAGCCATAGAAAAATTTACCGGTGGCGCCTTGGTTCAACAAGAGCCAGACGCATCAAGTTTTCCAAATGGAGGTATCAGAAACACATTTGAAGCCAGAGGCTATACCGCTTGGGATCCTTCATCACCTGCATTTATTATGGAAAACAATGGAGGTAAAACACTTTGTATTCCTACTATTTTCGTGTCATATACTGGCGAAGCCTTGGATTACAAAGCTCCTTTACTAAAAGCGCTTCATGCTGTTGAAAAAGCAGTAGTGGATATTTGTTCATCTTATTTTGACAAAAATGTAAGCAATGCCAGTGCTTCTTTAGGTATTGAACAAGAATATTTTTTAATTGATGAGGCCATGTGGTTTGCCAGACCAGATATCATGCTTTCTGGCAGAACAGTTCTAGGTCACTCACCAGAAAAAGGACAACAATTAGAAGACCATTATTTTGGATCAATCCCACCAAGGGTTTTTGACTTTATGGTGGATTTTGAAAATGAAGCTTACAAATTGGGGATTCCTTTAAAAACCAGACACAATGAGGTTGCCCCTTCTCAATATGAGTGCGCGCCTAATTTTGAAGAGGTAAATTTGGCCATCGACCACAACCAATTGTTGATGGATGTGATGGACAAGGTTTCAGCCAAACACGGATTCAAAGTATTGTTTCACGAAAAACCATTTGCTGGTGTAAACGGTTCAGGCAAGCACAATAACTGGAGTTTAATTACCAATACAGGTGTAAATTTATTGTCACCAACAAAGAACCCAGAAAGCAATTTACAATTCTTAAGTTTCTTTGTGAATGTGATTAAAGCCGTTCATGACCATGCCGATTTGTTAAGAGCATCTATTGCCAGTGCTGGCAACGAACACCGTTTAGGCGCAAATGAGGCCCCTCCTGCAATCATGTCAATTTTTATTGGTTCGCAATTGACCCATGTTATGGAAAGTCTATTTGCAAACAAAAAAACCAGTGCAACAGCTAAAGCCAAAGCCATTCAGGTAATCAATATTCCTGAAATTATGGTTGACAATACAGACAGAAACAGAACTTCACCTTTTGCTTTCACTGGGAATAAATTTGAATACAGAGCGGTTGGTTCTAGCGCTAACTCTGCCAACGCCATGATAGTATTGAACACGGTAATGGCAGATCAATTACAACAATTCAAAAAAGAAACGGATGCCTTAATTAAAAAAGGCAAAAAGAAAGAAGATGCCATTTTAGAGATTTTGAAGGGTTATTATAACAGCAGCAAAAAAATCTTATTTGAAGGCAATGGTTATGGTGAAGATTGGGTAAAAGAAGCAGCTAAAAGAGGCTTAAAGAATATCAAAAATACACCTGAGGCTTTGAATGCATACATCAGTAAGGCTTCAAAAGATTTGTTCGTTCGCAATGGCATTTTCAACGAAAGAGAATTGGAAGCTCGCTATGAAATTATGCAGGAATTGTATGTAAAGAAAATAGACATTGAAGCCAAAGTTTTGATTCAATTGGCGAGTTCTCATGTCATTCCTTCAGGTATTTCTTACCAGAAGAATTTAGCTGAAAATATTCAGTCTATGAAAGCTGCAGGCTTGCCTAAAACAGATTATACCATGCAATTGAACCTTCTTAAACAGATTTCAGGCCATTTGACTCTTATTCATCAAAAAATTGAAGAAATAAAAATTGAATTGGATAAAGCCCATCATATTGAAGATACACACAAACGTGCTTTGGCATTCTGCAAAAGAATCAAACCTTTGTTTGAACCACTCCGTAACAGCAGTGACGCCTTGGAATTTGTGGTAGATGATGAACTTTGGAAACTCCCTAAGTACAGAGAAATGTTATTTATTAAATAATTTAAAAAAACGGGTTAAATGCCCGTTTTTTTTTCATTTTGCAATAAAAAATCATAAAACACTTTTTTACTTTGATTTTTTTAATAAAATTGCAAGTAATCGCATATATAGAAACCCAATGCAAATGAGAAAAAGTTATATCCTATTGACCTTGATGATTGGCATGACAAGTGCTTTGTTGTTTTTGAGTTCTTGCTCCAAAAAAGGGTCATTATCTGCTGCCAGAGAAGCTTACGAGAAAAAAGAGTACTTTGTAGCAGGTGATAATTACAGGAAAGTATATTCTAGTAGTAAGAAAAAAGACGATAGAATTGAGGCTTCATACAAAGCTGCAGAGTGCTACCGTTTAATGAACGACAACAAGAATGCTGAAAGTTGGTATTTGAAAGCCATCAAATTGGACCCTAAAAACTCAGATGCTCAACTAAAACTAGCGCAAGCCAAAAAGAAAAACCAAGATTTTGAAAAGGCAATAATTGAGTTCAAAAACTACCAAAAAATGAGTCCTTCAGAACCTGTTGATGTTGAAAGACAAATCAAAGGTTGTGAAAATGCGTTGAAATGGAAGAATGAAAAAACTCGTTATATCGTTGAAAACGTGAAAGGTTTAAATACCCGTTGGCAAGATTTTGGCGCAGTATTTTTCAAGAAAGATCAATTGTATTTTACTTCTGACCGTGAAAAAGGAGTAAGCAACAATGTATATGGATGGACTGGTAATGCCCATACCGACATTTACATGGTTACTTACAAGAAAGACAAGAAAAACCCAAACAACATTACTTACCAATTGCCTGTTTTGGCAGACAAGAAAGTTTTGAATGGTAAAATCAACGAAGGAGCCATGTGCTTTGACGCTAGATCAACCATGATGGTTTTAACCAGATGTAACTATTCTAACAACGGAAAAGGTAAAAAATGTCAATTGTACACTTCAAATATTTCAGGAACAGAATGGTCAGAACCTGCATTGATTCCATTCAGTACTGATTCGTTCAATTGTGGTCAACCTACTTTGACTAAAGACGGTCAGATCATGTATTTCAGCTCTGATATGCCAGGTGGACAAGGGGGTAAAGATATTTGGATGACAACCTACAGCAAAAGAAGCCGTAGCTGGGGAGACCCAGTGAATTTAGGACCAACAGTGAATACCGATGAAGATGAAATGTTTCCATTTATCCATGAAGATGGTACCTTGTATTTTTCATCTAATGGCCATACCGGATTAGGTGGTTTGGATGTTTTTTACACCAAAGGCGAAGGTACAGATTGGAGCGAACCCATCAACATGAAATCACCTGTAAATTCTGGTGCTGACGACTTTTCTATTATCGTTGAAAAAGACAAAGAAAGTGGCTATTTTTCTTCAAACCGTGATGGAGGAAGAGGTCAAGATGATATTTACAGATTCTACATGAATCCTTTGGTATTCAATTTAAGTGGTGTTGTTCGTAACCAAAAAACCAAAGAGGTACTTAAAAATGCCGTTGTTACCATAACAAGTAGCAACGATACAGGAAAATTCGTATTGAAAACAGACGAAAGTGGCTCATACAAATTGAAATTGAAAACCAAAACTGATTACGAATTATTTGCTGCTAAACAATATTTCTACGATAGCAAACAAGCTTATCAAACAACTAAAGGTTTAGAAGTTTCAACTGATTTGGTTCAAGACTTTGAATTGATTCCATTCAATTTTGACTCATTGATTAAATTGGAAGGGATTTATTACGATTTAGACAAAGCTGATTTGAGACCAGTATCACGTCAGATCTTAGACACTTTGATTTATACCTTAAACAAATATCCTAATTTAAGAATTGAATTGGGTTCGCATACCGATTGTCGTGCGGACAGTGCTTATAATATTGGTTTGTCTCAAAGAAGAGCTGATAGCGCTGTTGCTTATTTAATTTCAAGAGGGATTGATTCCTTGAGATTGGTATCTAAAGGATATGGAGAGAACAATTTGGTGAACCATTGCGCTTGCGAAGGCAATGATGAATCTTTCGAAGCAAGAAAATGTACTGAAGAAGAACACCAATTGAATAGAAGAACAACCGTTAAATTCTTGGATTTGAATTACAATCCAGCGCCAAAAAATGTTCCAGCGCCAACTAAACCTGGACAAGGTACAAAACCAGGACAACCTGGATACAGACAATATCCTACGGCACCCAAACGATAACTAATAATACATTTATAAGGCTGTTTCAAAAATAGATATCAATTCAAAATTGCTTCCATTTTTGAAACAGCTTTTTTATGCTATCTTCATCAGATGAAAAACACTGCGCTTGTTTTACTTTTTGCCTGTTTGTTCTGTTTGGATTTACATGCACAAGAACGTTTACAACCCAGTTATACCATAGAACTGGAAAAAGCTGATTTGTTTTTCAAAGCAAAAAAATACAATACCGCAGCCTTATTGTACCAAAAGGTTTACCCAAAAATAAAAGAATCAGAAAGCCGTGACCAAACCTTATTTAAAATTGCTGAAAGTTACAGGTACAGCAATAATTTTTCTTTGGCTATCAAATGGTACGAGAATTTAATCAACAGCAAATACCCCGACCCTCAAGTGCTGTTTAATTATGCACAATTGATTAAAAATTTTGAAAAGTATGAAGATGCCATTCGTGTTTTCAATGATTTCTTGTTTGAAATGCCCGGAAATAAAAACGCCCTTGAAGCCATTGCTGGTTGTAAAATGGCGATGGAATGGAAAGCAAAACCAGCGCGTTATATGGTGAAAAACTTGAGTACAATCAATACGCCTTATAGTGATTATGGGCCTTACAGCAGCAAGCAGCAATTGTATTTCAGTTCTTCAAGAAAAGAAGCCCAAGGATCAGGCATCTTTGAATGGACAGGACAAAAATATGCCGATATTTTCAGTTCCAATTTGGTGAATGGCAAATACAGTGCAGCAATTCCTGAAAAGAATTTAAACAGCAATTACAATGAAGGTGCTGTTTGTATGGATAGTGCGCAGAACATTTATTTTACGCAGTGTAATGGACCTGATGGGAATGGGTTGAACTGCAAAATTTACATCAGCTATTTGAACGGAAATCAATATGCCACTCCGCAAATCCTTCCTTTTAACAATGACAGTTTTAGCTGTGGACATCCTGCTTGGGACCCTCAAAACAAATTCCTTTATTTTTCAAGTGACAAGACCGGTGGTTATGGCAAAAAAGACATCTGGAGGATACAATACAACTACGCAAAAAACACTTGGTCTGAAGCAGAAAATTTAGGCACAACCATCAATACGGATGAAGATGAATTGTTTCCAAGTTTTGACAAAAAAGGCAATTTGTATTTTTCATCAAAAGGTCATTTAGGGATGGGCGGATTGGATATCTATAAAAGTATAAATATTGGCCAAGATTCGGTTCAAAACCTTGGCTCCCCAATCAATTCTGGTGCAGATGATTTGGGTATTTCATGGACTGGGGACAGTACCGCCTTATTGGCTTATTTTAGCTCGAACAGACAAGGTGGAATTGGAGATGATGATTTGTATGCCATCTATTCAAAACCTTTTGTTTTGACCCTCAACGGAACAGTGATTGAAAGAGAAACTGAAAAAGTAATTACGAATGCCCAAATTGAAATTCTTGACCAAAATCAAAAAAATGTACTGACGCTTAAAACCGATGAAATGGGTCAATTTACTACAGACTTAAGTTTTGGTAAACAGTACCAATTGAAAAGCACAAAGAATAATTATTTAACTGCGGGTTTGAGCCTCTCTCCTATTTTCGCTACAAACGACTCAAGTATTCAGGTAGTGTTATTGATGGACTTTGTTCCTGCAAAAGAGGCTGAATTGACCGTTCAAGGTATTTATTACGATTTAGACCAATGGGACATAAGAAAAGATGCGCAACCCATTTTAGATTCTTTGGCATCTGTGCTTCAACTCAACCCCGGTTTAGAAATTGAATTGGCATCCCATACCGATAGCCGCGCCGATGCCGCTTACAATATTGAATTGTCAAACAAAAGGGCAAAAAGCTGCGTCAACTACTTGGTAAATAATGGAATTCAAGCTTCAAGAATGAAGGCTGTAGGTTATGGGGAACAATTTTTGGTGAACGATTGCAAGGATGGCGTAGACTGTTCAGAGACCGAACACCAGGCAAATAGAAGAACAACTATTAAGTTTTTAAAAACTGATACCAAAATAAAAGTCAGATAATCTGTAAATTTGCAGCATTATATCTGAAAATGACCACAGACAAATACATGAAAAGAGGCGTATCTTCTCAGAAAGAAGATGTTCACAAAGCCATCAAAAACATTGACAAAGGATTATTTCCTCAAGCTTTTTGCAAAATAGTTCCAGACTATACTGGTGGGGATGAAAATTTCTGCAATATCATGCATGCAGATGGTGCAGGTACAAAATCGAGTTTGGCTTATTTGTATTGGAAAGAAACTGGAGATTTGTCTGTTTGGAAAGGCATTGCGCAAGATGCCATCGTCATGAATTTGAATGATTTGTTGTGTGCAGGTGTTTACAATCATATTGCACTCTCTTCTACCATTGGCAGAAACAAAAACTTAATTCCAGGAGAAGTAATTCAAGCCATTATTGAAGGTTCTGAAGAATTTATTGATGACTTAAGACCATACGGAATTGAAATTCACAGTACTGGAGGCGAAACTGCTGATGTGGGTGATTTGGTAAGAACCATTATTGTGGATTCAACTGTTTTTGCCAGGGCTAAAAAATCGGATATCATTTCAAACCACCGCATACAAAGTGGAGATGTGATTGTAGGCTTGGCTTCTTTTGGACAGGCTAAATGGGAAAAAGAGTACAATGCAGGAATGGGCAGCAACGGGCTTACCATGGCTAGACATGATACACTTTCATCAAACTATAAAAATTGGAAAGAAAGTTATGACCCATTGGTTCCAGAAGATTTGGTTTATACAGGGCAATTGAATTTAACGGAGCAATTGACCTCGCATGCACTGAATGTGGGCAAGATGCTCTTGTCACCTACCCGTAGTTTCAGCCCATTGATGCCAACAATTATTGAAAAACATGGAAGCGAAATACATGGAATGGTGCATTGTTCTGGGGGTGGCCAAACCAAGGTATTGCATTATGTTTCAGACTTACACATCATCAAAGACAACTTATTTGAAACCCCTCCTCTATTTGAAATGATTCAAAAACAATCTGGCAGTACTTGGAAAGAAATGTACCAAGTGTTCAACATGGGGAATTTATTGGAGTTTTACGTACCTGAAAACATTGCTGCATCAATCATTCAAATAGCTACAGAAGCTGGAATTCCAGCTCAAATTATTGGAAGAGTTGAAGCTGCTGATACAAAAAAAGTAAGCATTCAATCTGCCCACGGATTTTTTGAATATCCTTAATCAAAATCGCATAGTATTTTGAGCGAGGATTCATTATATTTACAGATATTTTGAACAATAAAAAGAAAATAATCGTTACAGGAGCTGCTGGCTTTATTGGTTCACATACTTTAGTTGAACTTCAAGAAGCGGGATACCATGTTATAGGCTTTGATAATTTCGAAAATTCGAGCGAAACGGTTGCAGGTCAAATTTCAAGAATTACTGGAATTGATACTCAAATTGAACAGCTTGACATTAGAGACAAACAAGCAATCATTCATTTTTTCGACAAACACAAAGACACTGAAGCAATCATTCATTTTGCAGCATACAAAGCAGTAGGTGAAAGTGTCAAAGAGCCTTTGAAATATTACGAAAACAATGTAGGGGGAACTGCTAATTTATTGTTTGCAATGCAGGCATTCAATATTCAAAACATTGTATTCTCGTCTAGTTGTACAGTATACGGAGAGGCCAATCCACCGGTAGATGAATCGGCCCCAGTTCAAGCGGCAACTTCACCTTATGGCAATACCAAACAAATTTGCGAGGAGCTTTTGAAAGACCAAAGTATTGCTTCAAAATTGAATGTAATTTCATTAAGATATTTCAATCCGGTTGGGGCGCATGATTCTGCTTTGATAGGCGAATTGCCCATTGGTGTTCCGAATAATTTGGTTCCATTCATTACACAAACTGCCATTGGCAAAAGAAAATCATTAACAGTTTTTGGCAATGATTATCCTACCCCAGATGGTACTTGCATCAGAGATTATATTCATGTGGTAGATTTGGCCAAAGCCCATGTAAAAGCATTGGAATACCAATTAGCGGGTAAAAATGAAGCCCGATTTGATGTTTTCAATTTAGGGACAGGCAAGGGCAGTTCTGTTTTAGAAGTGATTCAGGCTTTTGAAAAAGTGAGTGCGCAAAAATTGAATTTTGAGATTGGTCCTAGACGAACAGGCGATGTGATACAAGTTTTTGCAGCCTGTGATAAAGCCAATCGCTTATTAAATTGGAAAACAGAAAGAAACTTAGAGAATTGTATGCAAACTGCTTGGGCTTGGGAACAAGCCTTGGCAAAAAGCGATAAAAACAACTAAACACAATGACAAAAAAGTCTATTTTAATTACGGGTGGTGCTGGATTTATTGGTTCTCACGTGGTGAGGTTATTTGTTCAAAAGTACCCAGATTACCAGATTTACAATTTAGACAAATTGACCTATGCAGGGAATTTAAAAAACCTGACTGATATTGAAAATGCACCCAATTATACTTTCATTAAAGCAGATTTGGTAGATGCACAAAGCATCAACGATTTGTTTCAGAAATATGCTTTCGATAGCGTAATTCATTTGGCTGCTGAAAGCCATGTTGACAGAAGTATCAGCAACCCAATGGAATTTGTAATGACCAATGTGGTTGGAACCGTCAATTTATTGAATGCTGCAAAAAATGCTTGGCAAGAAAACTTCAACGACAAATTGTTTTACCATGTTTCTACAGATGAAGTATATGGCAGTTTACATGATGGTGGCTTTTTCTTAGAAACAACCTCTTACGACCCTCAAAGTCCTTATTCTGCAAGTAAAGCAAGCTCTGACCATTTTGTAAGAGCTTACCACAATACCTATAAAATTCCAGTTGTTATTAGTAACTGCTCTAATAATTATGGACCCAATCAATTTCCTGAAAAGTTGATTCCTTTGTTCATTAACAACATCAGACACAACAAAGCTTTGCCTGTATATGGTAAAGGTGAAAATGTGAGAGATTGGTTGTATGTAGTTGACCATGCAAGGGCCATTGATTTGGTTTACCACAAAGGAAAAGTGGGTGAAACCTATAATATTGGTGGCTTCAACGAATGGACCAATATCGATTTGATCAAAGTGATTTGTAGTACCATGGATAAAAAATTAGGAAGAGCACCTGGTACCTCTGCACAATTAATTTCTTATGTAACTGACCGTGCTGGTCACGATTTAAGATATGCCATTGATGCCAATAAAATTATGCATGAATTGGGCTGGGAACCTAGCTTACAATTTGAAGAAGGCATTGAAAAAACAATAGACTGGTACTTATCAAACCAACAATGGATGGACGAAGTAACCAGCGGAGATTATAAAAATTATTACACCAATTTGTACGCAAACAGATAGTACTTAATTAGCGCAAACATGAAAGGAATTATTTTAGCAGGAGGAAGCGGCACCCGATTACATCCATTGACCATAGCAGTGAGCAAACAATTGATGCCCGTTTATGATAAACCCATGATCTATTACCCGCTTTCAACTTTGATGTTGGCAGGAATTAAAGACATTTTAATTATTACCACTCCGCATGATGCAGAAGGTTTTAGAAAATTATTAGGAGATGGAAGCCAAATAGGATGTAATTTTCAATACGCTGTACAACCCTCACCTGATGGACTTGCGCAAGCATTCATTATTGGAAAAGCGTTTATTGGCAACGACAAAGTAGCCCTTGTACTAGGAGACAATATATTTTTCAGTGCAGGCTTGAGTGCTTTGTTACAAGCGAATAATAACCCTGATGGTGGCGTGGTATTTGCTTACCATGTGAGTGACCCTGAACGTTATGGAGTTGTAGAATTTGACAAGGAGATGAAAGCCATCAGTATTGAAGAAAAACCAACTGAGCCTAAATCAAATTATGCTGTGCCTGGTTTGTATTTTTATGACAATGAAGTTGTCCATATTGCTGAAAACATCAAACCATCACCTAGAGGTGAATTAGAAATTACAGACATCAACCGCGTATATTTAGAAAAAGGCAAACTAAAAGTTGGAGTGCTACAAAGAGGTACTGCTTGGTTAGATACTGGTACTTTTGAATCTTTGATGCAAGCTGGTCAATTTGTTCAAGTTGTTGAAGAAAGACAAGGCCTAAAAATTGGTTGTATAGAAGAAGTTGCCTACCGCATGGGCTTTTTAGACAAAGCTGGTTTAGAAAGAGAAGCAGCCAAAACACTGAAAAGCGGCTACGGCAAATACTTAATGAGCATAATCAAGTAAATAAAAAAATAAATTATATGAATCCACAACACGAAGCACTTAGAAAATTTTCTTATCAAATGAATTTTGCCATGGACAATTATGTTGCTCATGGTTTGTCATGTGCAGGGTTTTCTAATATATTAATTGGGGGTTTAGGAGGAAGTGGAATTGGTGGCAGATTGGTGAAAAACTTATTCGCAAATGAATTGATTATTCCTGTTGAAGTGGTGGCGGATTACTCGGTTCCAGCTTATGTAGGCAAAAACACATTGGTAATCTTAGGCTCTTATTCTGGGAATACCGAAGAAACTTTGACCATGTTTGAAGAAGTAAAAGCAAAAGGATGTACCATTTTGGTTTTAACCAGTGGTGGTAAACTAGCTGAATTGGCTCAAAGCAACCATTTGACTACTTATCAATTACAGCCGGGATTCCAACCTAGAATGGCGCTTGGTTTTTCATTGACTTATTTGGTTCAAATCTTTGCAGAATTAATGGGTACAAGCAAAAGCGAAACGCTTGTTTCTATTGCCAAAGATTTAGAAGATACCAAACCTTATGAAGAAGATGCAGAACAAATTTTTGAATTGATAAAAGCAAAAACCAAATCAAAATTTGTAGTACTTTCTGATGGACCAATGGAAGCTGTTGCTACCAGATTTGCGCAACAAATTCAAGAGAATGCGAAATTGGAATGTTTTACGCATGTGGTACCTGAACACAACCACAATGTGATTGAAAGTTATTACGGAACACTCGATACTGTTTTCTTCTTTTTGAATTCTAATTCAAACCCAAGAGTTTCGGCTCGATTTGAATTTTTAGCAAGCTTATTGGAAGTTGAACACCATAAAGTAATTGAAATGGGTTTGTCTAATTTCAGTATGGAGGGCGTATACAAAACCATTTATAGAATGGACTGGTTGAGTTTATTTGTTGCCGATCATAGAAAAGTAGATTCATTGAACGTGCCTAACATTGCTTCATTAAAAGAGTTTTTAAGCAACCAATAATTTGTCATTTTTCTCCAACATATTTGGTAGAGCTGACTCAAAGTCAGACTCAGCACTCATCAACCCAATTCAAGTTGAATTCCATTCCCATTTGATACCTGGCGTTGATGATGGGGTTGAAACATTAGACCAATCCATAGAAATTCTGAAAGGCTTTCATGCCATGGGGATGCGTAAAGTAATTACTACTCCGCATATCATGTGTGATTTTTATAAAAATAGCAAACAGAATTTGCACCCACTGCTTCAAGAAATTGAATCTAAATTAAAAGAAGAAAACATTCCCATTGAAATTGAAGTTGCCGCTGAATACATGATTGATGATGGCTTTATTGCCAAAATTCATGCTGGAGAATTGCTCTGTTTCGGTCCAAACAAAAAACATATTTTGGTTGAATTGCCTTTTATGTCTGAGTCTGTTAATTTCAAAGAAGCTTTATTTGAATTACAGGTTTCTGGCTTTCTACCCATATTAGCGCATCCAGAAAGGTATTCCTACTATGCACATCAAAAAGACCAATATGAAGAACTGAAAAACAGGGGTATCCTTTTTCAATTAAACATGTTGTCTTTGATTGGTTACTATTCAAAACCTGTGATGGAAACAGCACAATTTTTAATAGACAAAAAAATGATAGATTTAGTAGGTTCAGACACGCATCATATCAGACACCTGCATTTGCTACCAGAGGTTCATCAATCAAAATACTACAGAAAAGTTTGTGAATTGGAACTCCTCAACAACCAATTGTAATCATGAAAAAACTTTTTCTTATTTGCTTTATTTGCATTCATCAACTTTTATCGGCTCAAACAATCAACAGATGCAAA
>Ga0209400_1000450_pt1 | contig 35849 bp, 21 predicted proteins | sample M_130807_EF_Meta_FD_187313 | JGI IMG/M metagenome (GOLD analysis project Ga0209400, IMG submission 187313) | Freshwater microbial communities from Lake Montjoie, Canada to study carbon cycling - M_130807_EF_MetaG (SPAdes) (version 2) | ecosystem: Environmental > Aquatic > Freshwater > Lake... | reverse complement strand
AATCCGCTCGACGCAACGCGAGCCAAGTAACGAAGGCGGCGCTGGGTCTCGCGAAGGGACGGCCCGACGGGATCGGCCGAAGGCAGGCGCAGTTCGGCTGCCGCAGCGAGCGAGCGCTCGACAGCAGCCAGGGTCTGCTCGTCCAGAAGACCACCCGGCAGCGCCCCGTCATCCGACGGAACAGCAAACACAAAGGCCCGGAATGGCTCGAAGAGCTCGCTTGCGGAAGAGAACCCGATGCGCTCCTCGCGAAGGGTAGCAGCGTGGCCACGAGCTGCATGCACCAACGCGCGAACGGCTTCTTCGATCGCCAACCCGCGCCGGATTGCTGAAGTCCGACTATCTCCGTGCATCGCGACTGGAATCAAATGCATCAAGACGCGCTCATCAAGTGCCGCAAGAGCCGCCCCCGACGCAGCGACCGCGCCCGAGGACTGCCGAAGCCAGCTGATGAAGCGATGCCACCCCAACAGTGCCTCGATCCCAGGGCCCTGCATGCCTGCAAGGCTAGAGATGTCCGCCTGAACCTGATTAAACAGGTGCTCGTCAGCGGGCAGCGATCCACCGACACGGATTGCGACTGTACGGAGACCGTTCATCTCGCGTGGCTCCACGTCATCCGCGTCCGGATAGCCCATCCTGACGTAGCCCTCGACGTTGGCGCTCAGCCCGTCGCAGATCAAACGGGACGATGCGCGGGGCGAGAGCAGCGCGTGCTCCATACCAAGGGTACGCAACGCGACGAAGGGATTCGCGTCAAAATCAACCAGTGCCAGCACTGCTCCAGCCACGATCTGCGGATCGAGACCACGGGCCTCCGCGCCGGCAAGCCGGCGATGAACCTCGTTCACGATGCCAACATAACCTTCGGTTCCCTTACCGCGCGCCGCGAGCGACTTGATGCACTCACGGGCTGATGGATCGTGGTCGCGCAAGTGATCTTTGACGCGCGAAAGGCCATCATGGCGAAGCTCGAGATCATCGATGAGTTGAAGGAGCCGGGTGAGGAATCGCGATGTATCAATGTTGGACATGATCTGGATCTCTGGAAGCAATGCGCCGAAGCGGTCGGCGGCACGGGCGCGACGGCAACCGAACCACCTACGCAAATTGGACAGGGACGGATGCTACAATCTGCCGAACGGCCCGTGGCCCCTATCGGACTCCCGGGGAACAAGCCAAGCGCAGGCCCAGTTCAGGTCGGAAACAGCTTGAGACGCTCCTCGAGCAAGGCGATGAGCGCGCGAATCCGGCTCGCGCGGGCGGGGTCGAGGCCGCCGAGTGAAAGGCACTGACTGAGAGCCAGCAGCCCTTCGACGATCTGGGCACGGTTCTGAAGCGGGTTAGACACGCCGATCTCGGCGAAGAAGTTGTCCTCGACCCCGCCGCTAGCAATGCCAACCGAGACAGCCGAAGCCACGGGCGCTACCGATATGCCCTGATCCAGGTGCCCCCTGTTCCACTGGGACCCCGGTTCAACGGCCGTTGGCCGGACCCCAGAAACAACCGGACGGGGAATCCCGACCGACTGCATGGCGACATCAGACAGAACCGACACGGGAACGCGACGAATGAGATGCTCGAGCGCTGCGCGGAGGTCCGGACGGCGAGATATCTGCTGCCATGCCGCCATTGCCATTTCCCGCAGCCGCTCCTCGGAGGGATTGAGCCGCTCAAGAAATGACACGATTGACTGGACGAACTCCACATCCAGCACCGCCGGTGGCGAGCCCTCGCGCAGCGACACGCCAAGCGCGCGCAAGCCTTCGTCGCCCAACTCTCCGTGAAGCATATCCCGCAGGGCCATGACGGGGCCGCGATCCATGCTGCTCTTTCCCGAGATGCGCAGCAAATAGGCCCACAGGATGGTCAACGCAAACACGCACGGGCGCGCATCGTCGATCGATACCCGCCGCGTCGTTGGGGGGGCAATGGAGAACGCTGATGACGGAAAGTCCGCGGTGCCAAACTCACGGGCGCCGTAACGAGAACGAACCGAGAATCGGATGACCTTCGGCACGTCGGACAGACCACCTAGGTCGACCGTTGCGATGCGACACGCCTTCCCCTGGAGTCCTCCGGACAGCTCAACGATGTCAGTGAAAGACACCGGAAACTTCAGGTCCGCCGTCGGAAATCCAAACACGCCGACCTTTCGTAGCGGGTGGCCCTCGCCATCCGTCACGGACAGATCAATTTCTGTGGTTCCCTCACGCGCCCAGTCTTCGCACACCACGTTGTGGTCGGCAAGAACCTCGATTCGGCCGGGATGGTGGCTGAAACCGACGGGGGAATTCACGACTCTACAGAACAAGGACGCCGACGCCAAACGCGCGTTACTCACCGGGCCAGATTGGAATCCCCCCAGCGATGGCTCGGCGGGAATGGGCGCCACAACGGTCGGTGTTGAGGGCTTCGGCGGTACCGCCGGCGCCAATGGCCGGATCTGGGAGCGCGCTCGAACATAGTCCAGCCATCCATGCAGCTGCCAGAGGTCGCCAGAGCGGAAATTCCTCGCCCGGTCGTCGAGTTCCGAGGAAACCGATGCAAGGGCGGCCTGCAACGTCGGGAGTTCGAGGATCCGGCGCTGGTCATAGTGAAGCCAGGCAAAAGTCACAGCCTCGATAAAGTCCTCGAACGCCCGACGGCCGGAAAAGCCGTCCACGATCGCCGGAACAGCGTCTCGACGAGTCCCGACGACGATCATCCGAAGGGACGCAAGCAGGAGCTGATCCTCGCGGGCCCACCGAAGCTCTGCCGCAAGAGAAGACTGGCAGCTCAAAGACAATCTCGGCGGCTCAGCCCCGGATCCGTCGATCCGGTTTGCGCTGAAGGTCCCGAGATCTGCACCCTCGGCAGCGGCTGCGTTGGCGCGGCTCTCGTCTCCCTTGAAACGCTCATATCGCACAAGAAGTGCCGTTCGGCGGACCGTGGCGAGCGGCTTGTCGGACACCGACGACTTGATCCGCTCGAGCTCCGAGAGATCGCGTTCGATCGACTTCGACGTCTCAGAATCGATACTGACCGGAATCAGGGGTGTGGCCACGGCGACCGGCGACAGATCGGGGACCCGAAGAATCTGCATACGCAGCGAGGCCCGGCTTCCCACCACCTCAGCAAGCAAGTCGTACGCCGCGACCACGGCAGGTGCCGACGACGAAGGCGCCTGGACGCCCGAGGGGCCAGGAGCGGAGACTGCGCCAGCCGGAACCAGCTTCCGAGCCTTCGACTCGGCCTTGTCCAACTCCTTGATGGCCTCCTGGAATTCTTGTCTCTCGCGCAGGAACTCGGCATTCTTCAGATGGACCGGAATATCGTCCTCTTCCGGAAGCCACCGCAAAGACTCCCGAAACAGTCGGCGGGCGTTTGCGGACGCCTCATCGGCGACCTTTGTCTTTCCGATCGTTGCAGCCTCACGGGAGATCTTGGCCCAGAGCACCGCGCATTCAAGGTCTTCGCACCCACGCGAAATACGATCTGGATTCGACCAGAGGTGCTCAACTACCGCATGCGGAACGGCACGGAACAGCCAACGGGGCAGCAGGCGCTGCGGTGAAGCATCCCGCAGCAGGGCAAGACTCTCATCCACCTGGCCTGCGGCGACCAGCTGGAGTCCGATTGAATACGCATCCTTCCACTCCGGACGCGCAGGCCCAGCCTTGGCCACGGCCCGTACAGAGGCATCGCTGCGGGCCTTGTCAACCGCGCCACGCCTGTTGAGCGCCCGCTCCATCGCCTGCGGGTCAGAAACGGAAGGGAGAGCGAGACGATCAACCGCTTCGAGATGCGCCCGCGCGTTCGCGCATGCCGCCAGCGCCACGTCGATGCGGCGATTCCTCCGCGCCAGCGCAATAATCACCCCGAGCGCCAACACCACGAGAAGCAACTCGACAGAATCGAGGACCGGGCGCACAAAGGACTGCCAGGAGCCCCCACCTGAAAGCTCTGCAATCGACGCCGAGCCGTACGGCACCAAGGTGAGGACGATTCGCGGCAGCAGGTGAATCATTGAAGAAGGAGAAGGGTTGTTTGGGGCGAACACGCGGGTGAACCCCGCTTCCGACCTATCGTACCACCACAGGCGAGAACTTTACCGGTCTCCGTCCGAAAGGGATTTGCCCCGCCAATGCCGCCGACCACGTCCTGGCAGTCGCAGCTTTGCCTGCAACTGAGAACCGCCTTTCCGGGGCCGGAGGAGGTGATCCATGAATTCCCGACATTCGGCGGTTCGGCTGCCTTCGGTGCGTGCGTTGCGAGCCCCAGCCTGGGTCTCCACGTGTTCTGCACGACAATAGTCGCCGAACGCGCCGAAGAATTGAACGCGCACGCCATCCGGACGGCTGCGTTCCTCTCCCGACAGCTGCCTGCGACATTCTTCTGCTGGACGCTCGGTCCAGAGATGAACAGAATTCCGAACGCCTGCCCGATCGAGTGGCCCTCTGGTCCGGCAGAGTTGAGGCGGCAACTGCTGGGTCGCGCACGGCCATCGATCGAACGCCTCGGTTCACGTGAACGCCTCACAGCATGGAGCAAGGCTCGATCCTTGATGCACGCTCCGCTCGGCTCCTTCGACGCGTTCGATCGCAATGCGACCACGGTGGAGATTCCTAGCGACGATCGACCCTTGGTTACCGAACTGCTGTCACTGCGGAAGTGGCTCGCCCGACAGACACTCGACGCTCGACAGCAGGCGGCATCCCGGTGCAACCTGCTGTCGCCATTGACGCTGATTCGCGGCACGGCCGGGTGCGGAAAGACAACGGTGATCTCGCAGCTCGCTGCGCACTGGCTCTGCGATGAATCCGATGCACGGTGCGGAAGGGTGCTGCTGCTCGGATCGACGCGCGGCGCCGCGAAGCTCCTGGCGAAGCGCGTTCGCGGCGTCCACCGCCGGCTCACTGGTATCGCGCGACTGCCGGCAGGAACCAGGGCGCTCCCCGTCAAGGACGTCGGCGAACGGATGGCTGACATGGACGCGCAGGAATCGAAGATCGAAATCGGGGCCGTGTTCATCGACGAGGCGCAGGAACTCACGGAGGCTGAGCTGCGGGCCTTGGTCGCCATCCTTCGCCCCGGGCAGCCCGGCGGCCCGAAGTTGGTGATGGCTTACGACCCGCTGCAGCGAATTCGCGACGATGCAGCCCCATCCTTGGACGCGCTGGTCGAACAATGGGCTATCCCCGCCGCGCGCCTCTCGCTCCGACATTGCTACCGCACGCCACGACAAGTATTTGAATGCGCGCTCCGTGCACGGTTTCACGGAATGTCAGCCCGGAACAGCGTGATCGACGCAGAGGCCCAGGCGTGGCTCGAGGAATGCCGACGAGACAGAACAATACGCATTGATGTGCATGGCGGGTTCCACACTGAATCGTGTGCGCGCGGCATCGGAATCGGCGGCCGCCCCTCGGGTGCCCCACCTCGGCTCGTGACCGCATCACCCGAAGGAACGCTACTTGCAGAGGTCGCGTCCTGTGCAGAGGCGTTCCGTGAGTCGGGAGCGGAATGGAACGACATTGTCGTTGCCGCACCGGATTCAGCGACCAGAGAACGACTGCGGGCGGAAGCGACATCCGCACGGGTCAGGGCAAGTTGGCGGCCCAGCCTGCGAGGAGAACGGACAGCCTCCGGCATCGCCGTACGCACTGTCGAGGAACTGCGGGGCGAGGATTGGCCAATCGTCATCATCCCGATACCCGACGACATCGTTCCGGACGAAACTACCCGCGCACGGCTCTACGTTGCAGCAACGAGAGCGCAGCACTCACTAACCTTTGTCGCGATGGAAGGCACGCCAGGGTGGAAGCTCGCGAACGAGATTTGCCATTAGTTGGGCGGGTAAGGCGCCGGCCGGGCAGACGCGATACCGGCAAAATTCGAAGCGAGCGCGCCAGCCCCGAGGCAAGCAGTCCGCGCGGGCAGACTCTGCCGAAACGCGGCCGGAATCTGCGGGAAAGACGGGCGCGTGCAGAACGCGCTCAGCGCTCTAGCTGCGCGATCGACGCCAGGCAGCGATCGAACCATTGGAGGCGCCTCTCCATGAACGACTCGAAGTCACCTGCGAGATAGGGCTCTGGTTCGATCCCATGCTCACGCATGATTTTGTAAAGCAGATGCCGCGCATCCTCCGCGCCATGGAGCAGCTCGTCGACGAACTCCTTCGGACCCTTGTCGCGGATGATGGCGCGGTTGGTCGTGGCTGACATCAGCGTGAGGTTTGCCAGACAATCGACGCCGGGGATACCGAGGCGTCGCGCCCACGCCTTTGGGAAAAGGTGATGGAGGTCGAGGGATTCACCGGATGCAGGCATGTCGCGGAACGTCGCAAAGTCGCGCAGTTGCTGCGAGCGAAGCAGGCATTCGACGGTGAGTCGCAGGCTCGGAAATGGCTGCTCGGATCGCATGCGGTCACGCAGCCCGGCGTCCTGTAGCGACGTGGGCATGCGGAATTGTCCCGATTCGCCGGCCTCGATTTCCTTCGTCAGCCGACGCACCACGTCGATCGGGCCGGGGCGCCTGGGCAGCGGCAGCTGGCGCATGACCTCGCCCCACCACCACTTCTTCAGGCGATGCTTCCACACGCCCGAACGACGGCCGACAAGCTGCTCCTGGTGCACGGCGATGGCAGCCACCAGCGCATGCACCACCGAGTCGATCGGCCACGACTCGCGGTCCTCGACGCCGCACTCCGCCAGGATCTCCGCCGCATACTCCAGCGCGGCATCCATCCGGTCAACACCCGCGCGGACCAGCTTGACGCCTTCCGGGGTCTGCGCGCGTGCCAGCAACCTGTCGAACGCGGAGGCCGCGGTGGCGGTGCCAGGCGCCGAGGACAGCAACGCGATCCGCAGGATGTCCTCCTCGTGGATGCCGTACAGTGATGGGCAGTCGAAGCGGTCGCACATCGACTGCAGCTCGCGCATGTTGGTGCGCAACGCCGGATCATGGACGAAGAACTGCGAGCAGACGAGGTCGGTAAGCGCCAGCGGCTCGCCCTGGCGGTTGATGCGCCGGAACACCTCAGCTGCGGTCGCCGACGAGCAGGGGTCGAGCACCACGATCGGGACGCGATACTCGGGCACCTGGCGCAGGAGCTGCACCACCAGGTCGACCTGCTCGGGGGCGTCGTCATGGTGCACGCGCAGGCACTCGATGAAATCGTCGAAGTCGGCCGCGGCATCGGGGGCCGAGCGGGAGTCGCTGCGCAGGAGATACCACAGGGGCAGCTCGAAGGAATCGCCTTCACGGGCACGGGCCATGCATTCGCGCGAGTCGATCGCGAGCGTGAGAGGCCGTCCGTTCGCAGCCGTGACCTGCTGCCTTCCGCGGCTGCGCCGCCGGAAACGGATGCAGCGCTCGACCAGGCGCGGGTCGCCGGCCATGAGGCTCGGATCCTTCCGAAGCGCCTCGACCCACGCCCCGACATCGAGGCGCCAGATCAGGCCCGCCCGTCGCTCGAACCACTCCGATTCCTTCCCGCGCCGCGGCGACCGAAAGCCGGCCAGCAAGGAGACGAGCCGCTGTTGACCGTCGAGCACGTAGGGCGACCTGCCGTCGACGCGTCCCGAGCGGTTCAGCGTGACCGCCACCTCTGAATCGGTGATCTCGCTCACGAGCAGGAGCGACCCGATCGGCTGGCCCGAGATCACGCTCGCGAGCAGGCTGCGGATCCGCTCCTGCCCCCACTTGAAGTCGCGCTGCAGATCCGGGACGAAGTAGCGGTTGCCCGCGGCGTTGTCGACGATCGTCTTGAGGCGCTGCCAAGCGTGTTTCATTATGGCGATGCTAGTGCGTATGGAGCACAGGTATTCTTGCGCCATGGCCCCATTCCCTGCCGATCCGGGCGAGGACACGCGCGTCGGCGCACGCCTCGACTCGCTGCGCGCCAGCCTGCTCGACCTCTCGCTGCGCAACCGGCTGCTGAACTTCCGGCAGACGCGGCTCTCGCTGATGGTGGCGGCGTCGGACATGGAGACCGTCGGCGCGGTGGAGAACACGATCGCCGATCCGGCACGCCGGTGGCTGCGCATCTGCCCCGCGCTTCGGACCGAGGACCTGATGACAGAGAAGGCGGCGGCGATCGACGGGCTGCGGCGCGGCACCCTGCACGTGCGCTCCTCCGAGGATCGCTGCGCGCCCGACTCCATCGAGCTGTTCCGCCGCGCCAACAGAACGCTGCAGGAGACCGGCGCGAACCCGCTGTTCCTGGTGGTGGGCATGCTGCAGCACCGCGACGCGGACACGGGTGAGATGGCATGCGCGCCGCTCATCCTGCTCCCGCTCGAGATCCGCCGCCTCAGCACCACCGAGGGCTGCGAGGTCCGTCGCAGCGAGGCGGACATCACGCTGAACGCCGCGCTGGTGGAGTTCCTGCGCCAGCGGTACAAGCTGGAGCTCGGCTTCGACGAGCTGCCCGAGGACGAGTCGGGCGTGGACGTGCAGCGAATTCTTGGCATGGTCCAGCAGCGCATCCAGTCGCTGCCCGGCTGGTCGGTGATGCCGCAGGCGCACGTGGCGTGCCTGGATTTCAGGAAGTGGCCGCTGTGGACCGAGCTCCGCGACGGCAGCGATCGGTTGCGCGGGCACCCCGTGGTGCGCGGGGTGCTGACGCGCAATCCGGGGGTGCGTGCGCTCGAGCGCATGCCGCTGGAGGCCACCGACCCCGCGGATCTAGCGCTTCCACTTCCCTGCGACGGCACGCAGCTGGCGGCGGTGCTGGCCGCTGGCAACGCGAATGCGTCGTTCGTGCTGCAAGGGCCGCCCGGTACCGGCAAAAGCCAGACGATCACCAACCTGGTGGCGCACGCCGCCTCACGAGGGATGCGCGTACTGTTCGTTGCCGAGAAGCAAGTGGCGCTGGACGTGGTGGCGCGCCGGCTGGAGGACGCAGGGCTCGGGCCGTGGATGCTGAACCTGCACCCGGAACGCTGCGGCCGCGCGGAGTTCGTGGCACAGCTGCGCGAGGCCCACGAGCGGGCCTCGACCGAGGAGGTGGGCGGCCCGCGGGCGCGCGCGGCTGTACCCGCCGGCAGCGACCGGGGCAGGCTGGCGATGCTGCGCGACGCCACCGCCGCCGTGCACAAGTGCGGACTGACGTCGTACACCACCGCGGCGCGGCTGGCCGAGCTGCCCGAGCCGCCGGGTGCGGACGGCATCGACCTGTCCGGCGCAGTGGACCCCCTGCTCTCGCGGGAACGCCTGGAGAAGCTGCAGGCACTCGCCCGGAACCTGGCCGACGCGGCACGGCACGCGGCGCCCGAAGGCGCGCCGGCGGGCCATCCGCTCCATGACTTGACGCGCACCGAGCAACTGCGCGCACTGGTGGCGCTTGCGGCTGCGCTGCAGCGACTCCGCGACGCGCGCGTGCCCGCAGAGACCGCGGCCGCCGCTGCGGAGGACGGCGAGGGCTGGGCCGCGGCCGAGGCCGCGCTGCAGTCGGACGCTGCCGCCGTGCGGCGCGTGGAGAGCGCCGAGGCCGCGCTGCGTGCCGACGGGCGCCTGGAACCATCGGTGGAGACGATCGACCCCGCCCCGCTGCTCTCCGAGCTTCGCGTGGGCGGTGCGCGCATCTGGCCGTTCGGATGGCTGTCACGCCGGAGCATCGCCCGCGCACTGGCGGCGCATGCACCGAAGCCGCTGCGAAGCTCGCGCGCGGAGCTGGAGTCGGCGCTGTCGCTCGTGGCAGAGCTGCGGACTGCGCGCGCCGGGGCCAACACCGCACGTCCGCGCCTCGAGTCGGTGCTGGGCGCCGCGACTTCGGCGGCGGCGAAGACGGCGCTGGGGTACCTGCAATCGATGGCGTCGGCACTTCGCGACCGCACGGGCGCGGAGGTCCCGGCGCCGAATGCCGCGAAGGCCATCGGCGACGCGCTGGCGGCGCTCGAAGGGTGCCCGGCAACGCCGTCCTCGCCCGCACTGCGAGCCATCCTCGAGCGCGTGCGACGCTGGCAGGGAGGCCTGGCCGGCGTGCGCGAATGGAACGCGTGGGTGCAAGCCGCGCGCGAGGCGGAGGGTGCAGGGCTCGGCCCGCTGGCGGAAGCGCTGCGCAACGGCAAGCTGCACTGGCGCGATGCGGATCCCGCCACGGAGCGGGCGATCCTGTCGGCATGGCTGCGCGCCCTGCGCTCCAACGTGGAGGCATTCCGGTCGTTCGACCCGGTGGTGGTCGAGCGCATGGTGGAGGCCTACGGGCGCACGCTCACGACCGCGCGCGATTCGGTGGCCACGCGCGTGGCAGGGATGATCCGCTCGCGGCACGGGGCGCTGCGCCGCGAGGCCGCCGCGGCCGGAGACCAGGTCCTGCTCGAGGCGCGCACGCACCTGGAGCACGCGGTGACGCTCACCAGGCCCCGCCGCTCGATCCGCACCATGATCCGCCAGACCGACCGTGCGCTGTGGGTGGTCAAGCCCATCGTGCTTGCCAGCCCACTGAGCGCGGCGATGCACCTGGAACCAGGCATCTCGCCCTTCGACCTGGTGGTGTTCGACGAGGCATCACAAGTTCCGCTGGCCGATGCGCTGGGCGCGCTGTCCCGCGCGCGCGCGGCGGTGGTGGTGGGCGACTCGCGGCAGCTGCCGCCGACCCGCTTCTTCGACTCGGGCACCGGCGATGACCCCGAGGCGGGCGCCGTGGTGGGCTCCGCCGCGGATCCCGACGACGAGTTCGAGGAGCTCGAGAGCCTGCTCGACGAATGCGTCGCCGGCGGGTTTCCCGAACTGATGCTGCGCTGGCACTACCGCAGCCGCGACGAGCGCCTGATTGCCTTCAGCAACGCGCACATCTACGGCGGCAGGCTGCAGACGTTCCCAGGGGCGTTCCGCGCGCATCCGCGCCTGGGCGTCTCACTCCGGATGGTGGAGGGCACGTACGACCGCGCGCGGACGCGCACCAACCGCGCGGAGGCCGAGGCCGTGGTGGCGGAGCTCGCCACGCGCCTGCGCTCGCCCGATGAGGCGCCGGCGAATCGCTCGCTGGGCGTGGTGGCCTTCAGCCAGGCGCAGCAGTCCCTGCTGCAGGACTTGTTCGACAAGATGGTGGACGCCGACGCGGGCATCCGCGCCGCGGTGTCCGCGCTGCCGGAGCCCGTGCTCATCAAGAACCTGGAGAACGTGCAGGGCGACGAGCGGGCCACCATGCTCTTCTCGATCGGCTACGGCCGGGATGCCGAGGGCCGGCTGGCAATGAACTTCGGCCCCATGAACCGCGCGGGCGGCGAGCGCCGGCTGAACGTGGCGATCACGCGCGCGCGCGAGCAGATGGTGGTCTTCAGCACGATCCGCGCAGGCGACATCGACATCGGCCGCACGAGCGCCGACGGCATCCGGCTGCTGCGCGAGTTCCTGGCGTTCGCCGAGACCGGCACGGTGGCCGCCCCACCGGCCGATCCGCTGGACGCAGCATCGCAGCACGCCGGCCATCCGGACGCCATCGAGCAGGCGATCGCGCGCGCGCTCGAGTCGCGCGGCTGGACCGTGGACCGGCACGTGGGACGCAGCGGATACCGCGTCAGCCTGGCGCTGCGCGACCGCGCCAACCAGGATCGCTGGTGCCTCGGCATCGAGCTGGACGGACCATTCTGGCAGTCGGGCGCCACGGTCGCGGACCGGGAGATCCTCCGGCCCGCGGTCCTGCGCGGCCTCGGCTGGCGGACGATGCGCGTGTGGAGCACGGAGTGGCTGCACGAGCCCGCGAAGGTGCTGGAACGCATCGAGGCGGCGGCTGCTGGCGCGTGACGAACGCCGAATGCGTCAGGCGATCAGCGCATGCATCGATTCGATTGCCGCAGTTCCGATTCAGGACTGCACGCGGCCCGGCCCTCGCTTACTCGCCCGGATTCTCATCCCCTGAATTCTCATCCCCTGAATCCTCATCCGAAGTGATCGCGTCCAGCACCAGCGTCATGTCCTGCACCGCGCTGAGGATCTCCACCGCATCCAGGAGCCGCAGCTCGCGCGAGTATCGCAGCACGAGCCGGTCATCCTTGAGCGCGAAGTTCCAGTGTGGAAGGCGCAGGTTGTGGGCAAGAATGGTCTCCATTGCCTTCGCGTCGCGGCGCAGGTCGGAGGAGACCTCCCCGACGGCGCAGTACATGGTGAGGTACAGCGGGCCGTCCTTGAAGACAAAGGAGTCAACGTGGATGTCGAGCTGATCGCCCATGGCGCTCACGATCGACGCATGCTGGAATGCACGGTTCGAGTTTCGGAACGGGACCTTCTTCACGACGCGCATCCTGAAGCGGCTGCACATCAGGCTCAAGGCCAGATCAAGCTCGTCCCATTCGTCCGGCTGGTGCGAGCCGCGCAGGATCTCTTCCGCGGTGGGCACCCGGATGGTGCCGTCGGCCACGGCAGCGCGGAAACGCCGAGCTTCCCGACAAAGCACCGTGTGCGGGATGCAGTAGTTCATGCCCGCAACCGGCACGCCATTCCCGTCGAACACGATGGCCCAGCAGGCCATGCCCACGACGTTCCCGTGGAGGTCCACGAGCGGACCACCGCTGTTGCCGCCGTTGATTTCCGCGCTCGTCCGGACCCACTCATGACGGCTGTTCTCGACGTTGTCCCTGGGACTGACACGGACCTGGACGGCGCTGACGATGCCGAGCGTCACGTTGAACCCGGCATCCTGGGGGAAGCCCAACGCGACCACTTGCTCACCGACGGCGATCGAATCGCCGCGACGCTCAGAGAGGCACATGTAGTCCGGGGTGGGCAGTGCGACCTTCACAACGGCGAAGTCCGCTTCCGGCGAACGGAAAATGACGATTCCGGGGGAGATGGCCCGTGAGTCGAAGGTCACCGTGCAGGTGCTGGCGTCCTCGACCACGTGGCGGTTGGTGACGACGGTGCCTTCGTCGTCGATCACGAATCCCGAACCGGTTCCGATCGGCGTGCGGATCTGGACCACCGAGCGACGCAGTTCCTCAACGACCACCGGAACGGTCTTCGCGGCCCGCGACCCGCGAGCCCCCGCGCCAGAGGCGAGTGCCCCGCTGAGCTGGACGACTGCAGAAAGGGGTCGAGCGGCGGCACGCCGAGCCTCCGGCGAGATCGACTCGTCGGCGAACGCGCGACCGTCCGAACACAGGCGAAGCAGCAGATCGGCCGGCATGGGCCCCGTGACTCTTCCATCAAGCCGGTGAAGGAAATACCTTGCCATAAGCGGCAGTGTAAGCGCGATTGCTACCATTGAGGATGACGCCTTTGCTCAACTGAGGAGAAACCGGAAATGGCGATGAACATCGACTCGCTCGAACGCGCGCTCAAGAAGGCCTTCGGAAAGGAGCTGAAGTATGAAGTCAACCGAGAGGCTTCGATCATTCGAACGAGCTGGGCGGGCTTGCAGAACTACCGGGATCCGGACGGCAACGAAGACCTGCTCATCTTCGTCACGCTCGACGGAAACGGCGAGTACCTCGAGATCCAGGCTCCCCAGGCCTACAACGCGGGCGGCTGCCGCCACATGGGGGCACTGTGCCGCACGCTGCTCGGGACCAGCTTCCGCACACCGGTGGTGCAATTCTCGTTTGACGAGTCGGACGGAGAGGTCCGCGCCACGGCCGAGATGGTGCTCATGGACGGCACCTGCACGCCGAAGCAACTGCGAACCACGATCGAACTACTTGTCAGCGTGATCGACGACTACCACCCGCACATCGTGCGCGCGATGGAAACCGGCGAGATCTCGTATCCCGATGGGGGGACCATCGTGCGTCCGACGCTCGAGGATTCTGAGTCCAAGGATGGGCCGCTCGGCAGCGTCGATGTTGACACTGCAATCAGGGATGCGCTCACGAAGACCCGCGAGGCAGGCAAGAAACTGTGGGAATCGGCGGCACCCGCGCGCGATCCTGGGCGCCACGCCTGAAGCGTGAATCCGCGCATGGTCACGATCTAAATCTCAAGGGGCATCACGATGACAATGAGCGAGCAGCAAATCGAGCAACAGGTTGAAGCAGCGCTCGCCATGGAGCAGGGAACGCTCTACGGTACGGGCGAAAATGCTGCGCGGACAGCCGCGGGGGACCGGATCTTTCAGACGCTCTCCACAGCCATGGTGGCCGACCTGCAAACCGCCGGCGAGGAAGGTCGGGGCATCGATGGCGCTGCGCGTTGACCAGCTCACGATTCCGCCGGGATCGCCGATCGGCGCGTGCTCGCTTCCCGGGCTGGGGGCGTTCGACCTGGTGCTCATCACCGGCAAGAACGGCTCCGGCAAGACGACGCTGCTGTCACCGCTCGATATGCCCGGGCCCACGACAGGAACCGTGACCTGCCTCAACGGCGAGAACGCGAGGGAGAGCTACACCGGCGCGTTCGCCCGGGCCGCGCAGCGCCAGGTCACGTTCGTCCGGTCGCGACAACTGCTCGCCAAGTTCGAGGACCTTTCGCAAGCGCTCGGTTTGGCCGCGGACACCGTTCGGCTCCAGCGCGAAGCTCGACTGCTCCGGCAGCTCGCTCGGCAGGCCAAGGGCGCAGAGCCAGTCGAGATCCCGGGGGAACCACGCCAGATCACCGACCGAAAGCATGCGTTTCTCGCCGCGGATCGGGCATGCGGTATCCGTCCACGAACGGTGGCCGAGTACAACCGGATGGGTGCCACGCTGGCGCATCGCGCGCACGTGGAGTGGGCGTATCAACTCCCGGGCGGCGCGACGATGGAACGTATCGATGCCGAGAATGCGATCCGACCGATACCTCGGAAGCTCGACGGGCTGTTCGAACTCTCGAATGCGATCTCACGACTGCCGGCACACATGGCAGGCCCGAACCCACCGCAGAGCGCCGCCGCGCGGAGCGAAGCCGCCAAGCTCACGCTGGTTTTCTCGCTCGAGCAGGCCATTGGCGTGATTCCGCCGAACGCACGTCCGAATCCGCAGACGCAGGATCTGGCCGCCGAAGCCGACGCCGTGATCGCCGCGTTGACGTCCGCCTCCCGGTCGATGCAGGCGGCGCTTGAGGCGAAGGATGCCCTGGGACAGTGCCGGTCGATCGCCTCCGGCTACCTGCAGGCACAATCCCGGCGCGGGGTCGCCGTTGACTCATGCCCCGTGTGTGCGCAGCCCATCGACCCAGCGCAGGTTGGCGCACGGCTGGAAGCCACGACCGGCGGCAACGATCCCGAGGCCGATCGATGGCGCACGGCGAAGGCCGGGTTTGATGCCCTGATCGGGCAGATCAAGACGAACCGGAGCGCATGGTCCAGCGCGTCGAGCCAGGCCGCGGCGGAGCATGCCGAGATCAAGACCCCCATCGGCAACTGCGCGGCTGCGCTCCAGGCCCTGGTCGCCCAGCACGCGGACTCGGTCACGGCGGCACGACGGGCAGTGCACCAGCGCTGCACCAACTGGCTGGCGGACTTCGGAAACTCTGCACCCTCCTCCGCCGCCGTCACCCAGGCACGCGAAGTGGTGGCGTTCGCCCGGCAGTCGCAGACGGAACTGCAGCGCGAGGAGCAGGCCCTCAACGATGGCCTGGTGCAGGCACAGCAGGAGTTCGCCGAGTTCCAGACGCTGGGGACCGCCCTTGCCGCCCGAGCGCTGCTCGACGAGGCGCGATGGGATCTGGCGATCGACCAGGTGCAGTCCGCGGCTCGGCAAACGGCCCAGCGCGACCGCTGGATCGCTGTCCTGAACCGCATGGCGGACGTGCGGGAGACGAAGGCGAGGAGCGCCCAGGCGACGGTCGTGAACGACCCCGGCGTGCAGGCGCGCTTCACGGCGCTGGTGTCGCGCATCCCGCACCCGGCGCTGCAGTCGCTCCGGTATCAGGGAAGCACCGTCGTGCGCGAGGGAACGCCCGTCCAGGACAACCTCTCGGAAGGACAGACCGCGCTCGTGAACATCGCTGCCGCGGTCGCGGTCGCCGGAAAGGTCGCGAATTCGCCCGACCACAAGCCGGGATGGATCGCCTTCGACGAACCGACAAACGGGCTCGATGAAGATGCGCGCCGGCAGGTCGCCGAGTTCCTTGGCGGCATGACCGTGCAGGACCTTCCGTGCCAGGTCTTCGTGGCAACGTTCGACGAGGACTTCGCGCAGCGACTCCGGAACGCTGCTCGCGCCGCGGGCCGGCGGGTGGGGCATGTCCCCCTGCCTCCGCTTCAGGCCGGCGGGAACTGCACGCTCCGCATCGAAGATTTCCTGTCCTGAACCTGCGCCGATCGGAGGATCGAACACGTGATCACGCTCTCCAACTCATGTGTCGCGCTGCTTGAACGATGCCTGGCGATCCGAAAGGAGCAGGAGTTCGGTTTCCGCTTCCAGGACGCCGTGGCGGTCGCGCTCCACTCGCTCGACGAGTACCGCGGCTGCTACTCGAACCCCGGCGCGGGGCAACCGGACATCATTGCCGGAAGTACGGGATTCGAGGTGAAGTCCACGGGCAGCGATGCCGTCGGCCTCGACGGCAACTATCACGCAATCCGTGGGCAGTACCCGCACTTCCGGCTCGTCGGCCTGCGGACGGACCTGAAGCCGTACCCGCTGTGGGTGATCCGCATGCCGGAGAACCCTCCGACGCGGGTTCGTTTCGCACGTGTCCTGGAGGCGGGACTGGTTTCCGACGCTGACATCGAGGCTCGCCTCGGGCGCACACTCGCGGAGATTCTGTGCGCGGCCGGGACCGCCTGGTCCGATGAGCCGGATCGCGCACTGGGCAAGTCTCGCCTCGAGAGCGTGCGTGCCTCGCTCGCGCAGGTGCGCTGAATGCGGGTGCTGCTCGAGGCCGTCGACGCCCAAGCCCGCACGGGTGACTCCACGCCGATCCGCGTCCTGTGCCGGTCGGCGGCCACGCGGAACTCGCTCCGCGCAGAACTCTCCAGGATTCGCCCGGCGCTGCTGGGCGTGGACATCGTCACGCTGGACGCCGCCTTCCACGAGGAGCTGGCGCACGTCCGAGCCGGCCTGCGCCCTGCCGACTGCGCGGCGGTCCCCGCGAATGCGCGATGGAGCTCGCTCACCGAGGGCCGACCGAGACTTCGCTCCCTGCTCCGGCAACGGGCCACCGAGGCGGCCGCCATCCTCTGCATGGAGGGTCCGTCGAGCGTCCCCGCGGTGCCACCGGACCTGCGACACCTCGCCGAGGAAGGCTGGCACGACGAGGGCCGGGCGCGGGCGATGTGCGCGCTCCGCGACCGAATCATCGCGGAGGGGAGCCGGGTGTTTGCGTGTGGCTTCGGGCCGGATGCCGGATGGTCGCAGTGCGGGCGCATCGACCGAGCACGGCAAGCGATGATCGCCTCGATCCCGGGCTCGCGGCGGATCTCGCTCGCGGCGGATTCCGGGTGGGAAGGTTCCGGCAGCCTTCCCGCGCACACCGAGTTTCAACTGGCGTACGACGTGCATGCGGAAGCCCGCGCGGCCGCCGCATGGATCCGCTCCGAGCGTCGTGCCGGGCAGCGCATCCTGGTGCTGGTGCAGCATGCGGCCACGGAACGCCGGGTCGTCGCCGCCCTCCGGCGCATCGGCGTGTACGCCACCACCGGGCACGGCCTTCCGACCGCCGCACACGGTGCTGCCGAGCTGGCGCGGCAGCTGGTTCCGCTCTTCGCATCCGGCGGCGCCTGCCCGGTCCGGCGCGCGGAACTCGAGGCCTGGATGACATCCCCGATCGCTCCGCCGATCGGGGAGGAAGGACCGCCGATGCCGGTCGCGCGGCAGAGCATCATCGCGATCCTCAACCGCGCCCGTCGCACCTCGGCCACCCTGGAGCACTGGTGCGCGTCGGCCGCCACCAACCCGCCGGGCGAGACGACGAAGCGACCGCGTGAACGGATCCCGAACGCCGACTGCCGGGGTGCGCTCCAGTGGTTGCGGCGGCTTCACGCGCACGCCGGGTCCGGCACCGTCCGGGACATCGGTGCGTTCATCGCGCAATCGGGCCCGCCATGGGCACAGGCCGCCAACACCGCCATCACCGAAGCGCTGCTGCAATGCGGCGACCCGGCATCTCACGAGGCGCTCGACGAGCGGCTCGGCGGCGAGTTCGGGGGCGATGCCGTTTCCGGCGACGTGCACGTGCTGCGATACGAGGACTACGACCTGCAGACGGCCGAGGGCGTGATCTGCCTCGACGTGCACAGCAAGGGCATCGCCGCGCCGCCGGTCGGCGACCCGATCCTCGAGTCGGCAGGCGAACGCGAGGCGATGGGCGCCGCGGATCCCGAACAGATCGTCCGTGAACGGCTCGCGCTGCTGGGCCGGGCGGCCGCGCAATCGCGGTCGTGCCGGCTTATGCTGGCCACCCGCGGAGCCGACGGCAAGCGCGTCGTGCCGCCGCTCCAGCTGTCGCTCCCCCATGGTGGAGAGTCGATCTCGAACCACGGGATCGCGGAAGAGATGCGCCTGGTCGAGGCGCTCGCCGCACGGGCGCAGGGCACGCCGGAGCACCTCACGCGCCACGACCTGCAGGTCGACGCCGAGTGGGTGCGCAGCGACCGGGCCCGAATGGTGGATTCGATGCCGCCCGAGCCGGACCGTGCCCGCGATCCACTGACGGCATGGCTCGAGCCGGACCGTCGCCCCGAGCACGTGCGACCGTTCATGGGGTTGGCCGCCGGCGCCGACGCAACGCCCACCGAGATCCGGTTCTCGCCTTCGCGCATGGAGCTCTTCACCGGCTGCCTCTTCCGGGGATGGGCGGCGACGGTGCTCGGCCTGAAGGAGCAGGAGGTGCGCGCCGAGGACTTCGGACACGATGAGATCGGTTCCGCCGCACATCGATCGATCGAGCTCGCGATCGCGCCGACGGCCGACGGGCCGAGGGTCGCCTTGGTGCTGCCCAAGGGCGCGGATCCCGGCGATGCCCGCAAGCGATTCGCGGATGCGGCCGCGGAGGCCTTCGCGCCGGCGCTCGCCGAGGAAGCCCGATCGCGAACCCCGGGCGCACCGGGCGTCGAGCTCCCCGGCGCTGCCGAGATCGCGGCGCGCTGGGAGCGGCACTGGCCGAAGTTCGCGGCCACGCGGATCCAGACGTTCGCGGAAACGGTGGACCAACGGCGCGATGAGCTGCTGCGGCGAATGGGAATCACGAACAACGACCAGCGGAAGCGCCTCTTCGACGAGGCCATGCCTGGCGTCGAAATCAAGTCGACTGCGGCCGCCATCCGGATCGGCAGCGCGATCGTGCGCGGTTTGGCAGCCCTGCCCACGCTGCCCGAAGGCGCCATCCCGGGACACGGCCCGCTCGAGGAGCTTGCATTGCAGGCGCTCGAATCACCTGCGCGCGATTCGGCCACGGAGGCATCCATCCTCTCCAAGGCGCTTGGCGAGCTGGAATCCGCGCAGCGACGCCCCGGCTTCGTCCGGGACGCGATCGAGAAGCTGCGCGCGGGGTGGATCCCGTGGCCTTCGGAACATGGCGACCGGCACGTGATCGCCGCCGAGCAGACGCTCTCGGGCGGCAGGGCCGGGGCCGAGATCGTGCTCAGCGCCGAGGTCACGATCCGCCTCAGCGGGCAGATCGACGCCGTCGCGCGATACAGCGACGGGACGCACGAGATCATCGACTTCAAGACCGGCCATACCACGCTGCGGGAGAACGACGCGCTGCAACGGCTGCTTGCGCCGCAGTTGCCGCTCTACGCACTGGCCGCGGTGCAGGGGCACGTCCCGGGCGTTCCCGCGGGCAGCGAGGTGCGCATGGTCACCGTCGACCGCGTCAGGGCGGAGCGGGGCCCAAGCCACTCGATCGACCTGCAGCGCGCGGAGATCAGCCTGCCCCAGTTCGGCGAGCGACTCGGTGCGCTGCTGGGGCGGTGCACCCGGGATGGCGACTTCCCGCTCCTGCCGCACCCGGACCGATGTCCGCTCTCGGCGTCCCGTGGTGCGTACTGCGACTTCGAGGATGCGTGCCGGCACCGCGCCGCACCGCGCATCGCCGAGCCCGACCTCGGCGGCGAGGATCCGGACTGAGCCATGCCCAACGAATACCTCAGTTCCCTGGTCACCGCGCCCGCCGGTTCCGGCAAGACGACGACCATCGTCAGCCGCTACCTGCATGAGCTGCGGGCCGGGCACTCCCCCGACCAGGTCATCGCGATCACCTTCACCCGCCGTGCGGCGGCCGAGCTCGTGGAGCGGCTCGAGCAGGTGCTCGGCGAATTCGCGGAAACGGGAAGGGTCGGAGGCAAGAACGAGCCGTGCATGGCGGCGATCGCCGGCACGCACGTCGCACATCCCGCGATGACGCCCGGCGTCGCGAGGAAGGCGCTGGAGCGCCTCCCCTTCGCGCCGGTCACCACGGTGGACGCCTTCACGCAACGGCTGCTGCACGAGCACCTCGTGCACGCGGCGTATCCGCTGTCGGGCGACGGCGTCGTGCACATCGACGGTCCGCTGCAGGTGGTGCCCTCGGGCGAGGAGTTCTTCCTCGATGCTGCCCAGCGAACACTCTCGGCGGCCTGCAACGAACGGGACGTCCTGCTGCGCCACCTGACGATCGGCGAGTCGGTGCGTGCGGTTGCCCGCCTCGCCCAGCTCCCGAGCGAGAGCGTGCTGCGCGACGCCGAGGGTAATCCCGCCGGCTCCGCATTTCTGAAGGAGACGGGCGGCGCAACGCCCGGATGCACCGAGCGCGACGAACTGCGCGCGCGCGTGGCGCCGTGGCTTGCCGACGGCCCATCCTGGGATGCGCACTGGGTCCCGAAGCGAACGAGAGCCTCGGCTGCAGTCGCGGACGCCGATCCCCTACGGAACGCGGCATGGGCCCTGTCGCGATACGCGCGCGAACTGGCGCTACGCGCCATGGCCGCCGAGGGCGTCGGGACGCACGAGGAACTCCTGCGCGCCGCGCGCCACCTGTGCATCCGCGCCGCACGGGGCGACGTGCCCGCACTGCAGGACCGATACCGCGCCCTCCTGGTCGACGAGGTGCAGGACACGAATCCCGACCAGCTGCAGCTCTACGACGCGCTCGTCGCGCTCTGTGGCGATCGCGGCCGATCGCTGTACGTCGGTGACAGCCGGCAGTCCATCTACCGGTTCCGCGGCTCGGACAGCCACGGCTGGAAGGAGATCATCGCGCGCGCAGGCCTGGAGGCCAGCGAGTCGGTCGCAGCACTCACCAAGAACTACCGGTCCGGGATGGCGCTCGTCGCGTTCCAGAAGGAACTGACGAACGTGCTGCGATCGGCACGGCCCGGATCGCTCGAGTCGATCGACTCGGTGGATTCGGGAGTGGTGCGCCAGGACGGAGAACCACAGCCGACCACGGAGCCTCCGGTGACGCTGGTGCTCGGCAGGAAGGCCGACATGCCCGCCGCACGGGCGATCGCTGCGTTCGCCCGCCGGATCACGGGCGGCCATGAGCCGCTGGACGCAGCCGTACTCACGCACACCTGGAACCAAGCGAGGTCCGCGGTCGCGGAACTGGAGCGGCACGGGATCGACGCGGAACTGGTCGGCGAGTCCGCCATGCTGGAGGCACGAGCCACGCGCGACCTGCGCACCCTGCTGCGCGCGCTCTCCGATCCCAGCGACGCCATCGCGTGGATGGGACTCCTGAAGCATCCGTCGATCGGGATCCGCGACGGAACCCTCGTATATCTCGTGCCATTCAGCGCTCTGGCACGATCGGGTATCCCGGAACCGGCGCGAAATCACCTCGATGAGCACGAGTGCGCTGCGCTCGACGAGGCGCTGCCGGTGCTCTGGGAAGCCGCCGCCACGCTCGGCCGGCGACCCACCGCCGAGGTCCTGGACGACGTGGTGACACGGCTGCGCTGGCGCCCGATCATCGAGGCCGGCCCGGAAGGCGGCGAGGGCGTGGCCGACCTGGACGTGGCGCTGGAGGCGGTCGCAAGCCGCGAGTCCGAAGGCATCGATCCGAACGGCGTCCTGGCGCTCCTGGAAGGGCGAGAGGGCGGTGCGGAACTCCCCGGCCGGATCTACCGGCGCAGCACGCGCACGGTCCAGGTCACGACGATCTTCCAGTCGAAGGGCCTCGAGTTCGACCACGTCTGCATCCCCTTTGCAGAACGGGCCGCAGCGTCCGGCGTAGAGACCCGCATCCAACCGGTGCGGGTCTTCGGCTGCACACTGCTGCGGGCAAGCGTCGACCCGGACGGCGGGCTGCATCCGCAGGATGACCCCGCAGGAATGCTGGTCGCTGCCCTCGACTCGATCGAGCGCCGCATGGAGGCGGCGCGGCTCCTCTACGTGGCCGTCACGCGCGCCAAGAAGAGCGTGACGATGGCCGTGGTCGAGCCCTCTACCGTGGGCACAAGGACGGCCTCCGGGCTCGATGCCAGGCTTGCCGCGGGGCTCCAGGAAGCAGCACCACGCTGCAACAGCATCATGCGGCTGATGCGCGCCGACGATCCGGCGAATGCGGCGCGGCTTGCGATCCCGAATTCGGGGGCAAGGAGGCGCGCACCCTCCCGCGGCTTCGTGCCGCCGACATGCCCGCCCCCGGACTTCGTTCCGGGGAAGTTCGTCAGCCCGTCATCCGCCAGCTCCTCGTCGGGCATCGCCGCGGACGTGACGTCGGAGTTCCGCCGGCGCGCCGTCGTCGAACGCGGCGACCTGGTGCCCGCACCGCTGCCTGGATTCCGGAGTGCGTACGACCACGCCACGCAGGGTGGCCTGGTGCACGGGTGGATCGAGCACTGGGGACTGCGCTCCGAGCCGACCGAGCGCATGGCCAACGAGTACCTCGCGTCCCGGTGGCCCGCGCTCGCGCCGATCACGGGCCTGGCGCGCGGGCTCTGCGGGCTGGCCCCGGTGCTGCGGGGAATGCCTCGACTGCGCCAGGCCATCGATGCACCCGGGGTACAGCTGGTGTTCGAGCAACCGATCCTCGCCCGGATCGGCGCGGACGTGATCTCGGGGCGCATCGACCTGCTATTGGTCGACCGCATGCGTGGTACGGCACGGATCATCGACTTCAAGGCCGGATGGGGGCACCAATCGGACCGGGTCGATCTTGATTCGCTGCCGGGCCTCGCGGAGTACGCGGAACAGCTCGGCGCCTACGCAGCTGGCGTCGAGGCCGCCGGCCTCCGTGTCGAAGGTGTGGCGCTCGTGTATGCGGGGATTCCGGCGGTGGCGTGGCTCGAGCGGTGAGGAGCGCTCTCGCCGATTCCCGAAGTCGCCGAGCGATCAGCTGAGCTCCAAGCACCTTTGAATGACGGCACGGACATCGAGCTGGGTTCCCTAGAACAGGTCTCTGCCAGCAGGAAACAGCAACGCAACCCGAGGCCGGGGCCACGGCAGAATCGATGGCCTCTCGGGATCCTCCAATCCAACGGCCACCGTCATCTACATGCGCCGCGACGCGCACGCCGGACTTCCGTGCGTGCCTGCGTCGGCCTCCCCGACCTGGTGGCGTTGCGCGCGAACGCAAGGACCGCCACGCCGCAGTCCATCGCTCACGCCCGCGGGTAATCGTTGTACCCCTTCGCGCCGTCCCCGTAGAACGTCGACTCGTCCCATGCCGCCGGCGCAATGCCGGCGGCGATGCGATCCGGCAGGTCCGGGTTCGATATCGCCAGCTTGCCGAACGCAACCGCGTCGGCGATGCCGCGGTCGAGGTCCTGCTGCGCGGCCGCCACGTCGTGGCCGTAGCCGTTCATGACCACCGGCCCGGCGAACTCGCGCTTCATCTCCTCTGCAAGCGCCAGGTCGAACGGCCCGTCCCAGCGCTGCCGCGTCCAGTGGTGGTTGAAGAGGTGCAGGTATGCGCACCCCGCGCGCCCGAGTTCACGAGCGGCGCGGACATAGACCTCCCGGTCATCCTCCGCGGGCGGCAGGTCGGTGACGCTTCCCATCGGCGAGAGCCGCACGCCGACGCGGGCGTAGCCGAAGGACTCGGCGGCGGCATGCGTCGCGTGCAGGAGGAGCCGCAGGCGGTTCTCGATGCACCCGCCCCATGCGTCGGTGCGCGTGTTCAGGGTGCCGGAGAGGAACTGGTTGATCAGGTAGCTGTTGGCCGCGTGGACCTCGACGCCGTCGAAGCCTGCCGCCTTGGCGTTGCGGGCGGCATGCGCGTAGTCCTCGATCACCCGCGGCATCTCGTCGGTGCGCAGGGCGCGCGGCGTGCTCGCCGGCACGCGCTCACGCCTGCCATCCGGATGCACGACGGTGATCTGCGCCTTCGAGGCCTGCGCGGCGCTTGAGACAGGCGCCCCACCCCCAGGCTGCCACGAGGAGTGGCTCACGCGGCCCACATGCCAGAGCTGCAGGAAGATCCGCCCGCCTGCCGCGTGCACACGGTCGGTGACGGTGCGCCATCCGGCCACCTGCTCGGGCGTGCGGATCCCCGGCGTGTTCGGGTAGCCCTTCCCCTCCTGCGTGATCCAGGTGGCCTCGGAGATCAGCAGTCCGTACGAGGCCCGCTGCGCATAGTGCTCGGCCTGCAGTTCGCCGGGGACATCCCCGGGCTGGTAGGCGCGCTGGCGCGTGAGGGGCGCCATGAACACACGGTTCGGGCAGCGGAGCCCGTGGAGGTCGACTGGGTCGAGGAGCGAAGGCATCCGGGGAAAGGCTAGGCGCAGGCCGCTGCCCAAGGCGCCCACCGTGCCCCGACGAGAAAACGAGCGCGCCCCGACCATCGGCCGGGGCGCGCGTGTCTCGATTCAGGAAATGGGTGCCAGATGCACCCGGCACCATTTACCACTTCAGGTTCATCGCGCCCTGGTACTCGGCGAGCGGGCGGATGATGCGGTTGTTCTGGTGCTGCTCCATGATGTGCGCGCACCAGCCGGTGATGCGGGCCGCCACGAAGATGGGCGTGTACTGCGGCACCGGGATGCCCATGATGAAGTAGGTCATGCCGCACGGGAAGTCCACGTTCGGGTGGATGTTCTTGTCGCGCAGCATGATCGCCTGCACCTGGTCGCCCATGTCGAACCACTTCTTGGCGTTCGGGCCCATCTGCTCGGCGAGCTTGAGGCCCCAGCGGCGCAGGATGCCGGCGCGGTGGTCGCCGTTCTTGTAGACGCGGTGGCCGAAGCCCATCAGCTTGCGCTTCTCGACGAAGGCGCGCTGCATCCAGGCGTCGATGGTCATCTTCCCGCCGGCGCAGTCCACGTCGATGTCCTTGAGCATCTCCATGGCCATCTCGTTGGCGCCGCCGTGGAGCGGGCCCTTGAGGGCGCCGATGCCGCCGCAGACCGCGCTGTGCATGTCGCTCTCGGTGCTGGCGATGCAGCGGCTGGTGAACGTGCTGGCGTTGAAGTCGTGCTCCGCGTAGAGGATCAGGCTGACGTCCATGATCCGGGCCTCGAGCTCCGACGGCTTCTTGCCGGTCATGAGCCACAGGAGGTTCGCGGCGTGGCCGAGCGAGGCGTCCGGCTCGAGCACCGGCTTGCCCTCGATGGTGCGCTGGATGGCGCCGATGAGGGTGGGGATCTTGGCGAGGAGGCGCTTCGACTTGCGGAGCTCGGCGTCGGGGGCGTTGCTCTCGCACTCCGCATCGTGGTGGCCGAGGATGCTGACGCCGGTGCGCAGCAGGCTCATCGGGTGCGCGGTGGGCGCAGCCTTGACGACGGCGCAGAGCTGCTCGATCACGATCTTGTCGACCGCGCGCATGCCCTTCACCTCGTCGGAGAACGCCTTGAGCTCCGCATCGGTGGGCTTGTGGCCCACGAGCACCAGGTGCGACACGCCCTCGAAGGTGGCCTTCTCGGCGAGGTCGGCGATCTCGTAGCCGCGGTAGATGAGCTCGGTCTGCGTGACGGCGCACACCTTGGTCTCGCCGATCACCTGGTTCGCGAGTCCACGGGTGTCGACGGGCTTGGCGGTGGGGACGGGAGCGGGGGTGGCGGTGGTCATGATCGGAGGACCTCTGGAGGGCAAAAATGCGAGCGGACTTCGAGGGCAGCCATCGTAGCGATGGCTGCACGGAATCGGGCCGCCGGAGTAGGATCGACCGTGAAATGAGCCGCCCAAACACGCTGCATTTCCTGCTTGGTTCCGCCGTTATTGGCTCCATGGCGTGCTCGGCGGCGGTGGCGCTCGCCGTGCTCGCCGGCTGCGGGGGACCGCCCGTGGTGAGCGGCGGGCCGCTGAACGCCGGTGCCGCGCCCGCCGACGATGCCGTCCGCGACGCCGCGAACTGGCTCTGCGGCAACTACTCGAGCAGCGCGCAGGCGAAGACCGACCCGAACTACTTCGACGTCCGCCTCCACGTTGCACGCATCTGGACCGACCGCGCGGACGGCCCGTGGCTCTACGTGGAGCAGGCCATGGCGGACGCGCAGGACAGGCCGTACCGGCAGCGCATCTACCGCCTGCTCAGCGTCCCGGGCAACCGCGCGGAGAGCGCCATCTACGAACTCCCCGGCAACCCGCTGACATGGGCCGGCGCCTGGCGCGATCCCGCGCGCCTCAACGCCATGGACCCGGCCATGTGCATCACGTACCCCGACTGCAGCATGACGCTGGGCTACGACGCCACCGGCTGCCTGCATGGATCCACCCGCGGCGATGGCTGCGGCAGCGCACTGCGCGGCGCGGCCTCCGCCAGCAGCGAGATGACGCTCTCCGCCACCGAGCTCCGCAGCTGGGACCGCGGCTTCGATGCCGCCGGCAAGCAGGTCTGGGGCGCGGTGAAGGGTCCGTACCGCTTCGTGAAGGAATCGCCCGCTGCATCCGGCGCAGATCACCTGGACCAGCCCGTCGGCGACGAAGCCGCCGTGGTCGCACCCGCCAAGGAGCCACAATGACCACCGCCACGCCCCACCCCGGACGCAGGCTCCGCGACGCCTGGGAGCGCGGCACCGTGATGGTGCCCGGAGCATTCAACGCGCTGGTGGCCCGCGCCGCCGCACAGGTGGGCTTCGAGGCCTGCTACATCTCGGGCGGCGCCACCGCCAACGTGGCCGGCTACCCGGACATCGGCCTCATCACGATGACCGAGATGTGCCGCACCATCCGCGAGATCGCCGATGCGTCCAAGCTTCCCGTGATTGCCGACGCCGACACCGGCTACGGCGAGGTGGAGTGCTGCATCCGGACCATCGTCGAGTACGAGCGCGCCGGCGCCGCGGCGCTCCACGTGGAGGACCAGGTGTTCCCCAAGCGCTGCGGCCACCTCGATGGCAAGGACCTGGTGCCCGCCTCCGCCATGTGCGAGAAGGTGGCGGCCATGGCGCGCTACCGCCTCAGCCGCGACTTCGTGATCATCGCGCGCACCGATGCGCGCCACGTGACGGGCTTCGACGACGCGGTGAAGCGCGCGAACCTCTACCGCGAGGCCGGCGCCGACATGATCTTCCCCGAGGGCCTGCAGACCGAGCAGGAGTTCGCCGACTTCGCGAAGGCCTCGCCCGGACCGCTGCTCGCCAACATGACGGAGTTCGGCAAGACGCCGGACATCACCGCCGAGCGCTTCCAGGAGCTGGGCTACCAGGTGGTGATCTACCCGCTCAGCATGATGCGCCTGGCCATGGGCGAGGTGGCGCGCGGGCTGGCGGCGCTCAAGCGCGACGGAAGCGTCCGCGAGAGCCTGCCTCGGATGCAGACCCGCAAGGAGCTCTATTCGCTCCTCGGCTACGTGCCGGGCGATCAGTGGAATTTCCCGAACGATCGGTGACGGACGGCGGGCGTCCGGCCGCGCAATGCGCGGCGACGGAGATCACGAACCGGCAGTCAATTGACGTGGACCTCGTAGCTGAACTGCGCGGGGTCCACCGTGCTCCGCGTCCACCCCACGCCCACGTCGTTCGGCTGCAGGTTGCGCGTGCGCAGCATCGGCGGCGTGGGATGCTCCTCCTCCAGCTTCTTGGCCTTGGCGTTCTTCGAGGGCTTCGCCGTCACGAACTCGATCGACGGCTGCTTGACGTTCACCTCGTCGTCCGGGATGGTGAAGTTGGCGTCGTCCGCGGAATCGAGCTTCGTCACGTAGCCGTGCGACGTGCACGTGAACTGGAACTTCTCGGCGCGCATGGCGGCCTTGAGCTCCTCGAGATCCTTCGGCCGCGCACCCTTCGACCACACCTCGCGCAGGCCCTCGGCGAGGAATTCCAGCCTGTTGCGCGCGGCCACGTAGGCGCCCGGCTTGGCGGCGCGCGCATAGTCCTTCCAGCGCGACTCGAACTGGAGCACCTCGGTCTCGGTGTCCAGGCTGAACGCCTTCTTCCATGCGTCGAACGGCTTGGTGCCGGCGTTCAGGAGCTTGAGCATGGTGCTGAAGTACGGCTCGTACTTGCCGTTCTCGCCATAGACCAGGAAATGCACCATCGACCAGCTCTGCATGTACTGGAGCCGTGCATTGCCGGACTGGACATTGCCGTTCCAGCGTGCGGAGTCCATCTGCAGGAGGTCCATGAACGGGAGGTACCTGTCCTTCTCCACCGCGGTGCGCACCTGGGTCACCACCTCGGGGCTTGCCTGCCCGATCACCACCGACTTCCCCTCCACGACCGACTCGCCGAAGAACTCCGCGAGTCCCTCGTTGAGCCACGGCGGAAGGTCGTTCCCGAAGAACGCATTGGCGAACTGGTGGAAGCCCTCGTGCTGGATCACGTGCGCCACGCGCTGTTTGGGAAGCTTCTCCACCCAGAACGCCAGGCCGGCCCCGCGCGGGCCGATGAAGAACATGCCGCCGGAGCCGGTGCCGTTGATCCCGAAGTTGGTGCGCAGCGTGTCCAGGTAGTCCTGCTGCGACGCGAACATGAAGACGTTCGGGTACTCAGGCGAGCGTTGGCGCAGGCCCGCCTGCTTGACGAGCCGGCGGAAGTACTCGTCGTACATCGTGTCGAGGTGGTCGGCGTATTCCTTGGTCTGCGCGGCAGGCAGGTCGCTGCGGATGGTGTAGTGCCGGCTCTGCGGGACCTTTCCCCCGCGGGGCGGCGCGGTGCGGTCCCACCACGTTCCCACCGCCACCTGTTGCGCCGAAGGAGCGGCGGACGGCGAGCACGCCACGGCCTTGCCAACGATGCCCGCCAGGGCCATCGCCAGCGCTGCCGCCATCGTGGACCTGCTGACCTTCATGGCGTAAAGGATAGGGACAGGAGTTCCGATTCCGACAATCTGGGCCTCCGGGCACGCAGGCGCCTCCCTTTACCGGACGACACGGAACAGACGTCCCAATCCCCGAAAAACTTGGGCTCCGGGCTTGCAACCGGCCCCGTTGCTGACATACTTAGAGCAACCCTTTCTTCGGAAGAAGGGAGCCGAAAAAGGGCCAGCAACCACCCTGGTGGTTCCGAGGTTTGCGTTTGATTGGGAGAAAGGGCCCGATCAAACCTTCTAAGGGACACTGGGAAAAGGGAACTCTTGGTGTTCTGATCGCCACAAGCGATCACCACAACAACCGCTTGGGTAGTGTTGCGAGGGTATGAGGGAAAGGGAGGCCGGCCGCGAACCTAGAAAAGGGCGCGGCCGAGCTTCTTTTTGGGGCCAGAAATGAGTCTCGAAGCGCGCATCGGCAGCCATCGCGCCGCATCCCGCGGGTGCGCATGGATGACGATCGGATGCAACGGTGCCGAAAGCGCCTCCGTATACTTCCCGACTCGCGAAAGCCGCGGTTTCCACGCCGCCGGACGCGATCCAGGAGCTCCAGACGCGATGATCGACCTCCCCTCCACCTTGGCTTGCATGGCATCCGTCACCCTCGCGCTGGCCGCCCCGGCCGCCGCAGGAGATGCCCCGGCCACCGCAGGAGGCGCCGCCGAGACGGCGCGCCCGGATGCCACCGCGGCTCCCGCAGGAAAGGCCAAGACCGAGACCGAGTCCCGCGCCGCCGCCATGGCAGCGCTTGATGCCCGCTACGTGGTGGGCCCCGCCACCGCCGACGACTTCGGCTACCGCATCGTCTGGCAGACCGAACCCCTGGCGACCCGGGACGCGCAGCTGCAGGTGATGACCGCCACGGCCGACAGCGCCTGGTTCGGCGACAGCGCGGGCAGCATCGTGCGCATCCGCCGCGACAACGGCGAGACCGTCTGGCGCAGCTCCACCTACCAGGGCACCGACCGGATGCTCTCGCTCGACTACCTGCCGTCCGAGCGCCATGACAACGTCTACGTGGTCACGGAACTCTCGTCCGTGGCACTCGATGCCACCACCGGCAACCTGATCCGCAAGACCCGCTTCGGGCAGCTGCCGGCATGCGCGCCGGCCGTGTTCGGGCCGACCATGATCTTCGGCACCAACACCGGCCTTGCCAGCTGGTTCCAGTACTCGAGCGGCTACAACTGGCGCTCCACCACGCTGGGCGGCCACGTCACCGCACCGGTCACCATCGCCGGCGAGCTGGCGCTTGCCGGCAGCACCAACGGCACCGTCATGGCGATGGATGCCTCGAGCGCAGGCATCCGCTGGACGCGCAAGCTTTCCGCGGGCGTGGAAGCGCCGATCGCGGCGGACAACCAGACGTGCTTCGTGGCCGGCATCGACCAGAGCCTGTGGGCGTTCGACCTGTCCAACGGCCGCGTGCTCTGGCAGTACTTCACCCAGGCCGCGCTGACCAACCCGCCGGTCCGCATCGCCGACGGCCTGTACCTGCAGATCCCCGGCGAGGGCCTCGTCAGCTTCAACCCGCTGCCGAACGAGAAGCCCGAGGGCGAGGTCCGCTGGAAGAGCAAGGCTCCCGGCAACGTGATCGCGCGCGTCGGGACCAACCTGATGGCGTGGGACGCCGCGACCCGCACGCTCTCGTCCGTGGCCGTCTCCAACGGCCGCGTCGTGACGCAGGTGAGCATGCCGAAGGTCGAATCTATCAAGTTCGTCCCGGCCATCGACGGCGACATGTTCCTGGCGTCGAAGGACGGCCTGGTGGAGCGCCTCGAGACGCTCGCGCGCAGCGCGGGCAGCGCCGGCGTGACCGCGGCTTCGAAGGACAAGGCGGACAAGACGCCCGTTGCTCCGCAGGGCAAGGCTGCCCCGTCCGCTGCCGGCGGTGACGCCGCCCCGGCGCCCGGCGACGGCAACGCCAACACCACCCGTACCCGCAACTGAACACGTGGCAGACCACCTCCGCATCCGGCGTGCGCTGATCTCCGTCAGCGACAAGTCCGGCCTCGTCGAATTCGCCCGCGAACTGGCCTCCATGGACGTCGAGATCATCTCGACGGGCGGCACCGCGGCCGCGCTGTCGAAGGCGGGCATCCCGGTCATTGCCATCGAGGACGTGACCGGCTTCCCGGAGATGATGGACGGCCGCGTGAAGACGCTGCATCCCAAGGTGCATGGCGGGCTCCTGGGCGTCCGCGGCAACCCCGAGCACGTGGCCGCCATGGCCACCCACGGCATCCGGCCGATCGACCTCGTCTGCGTGAACCTGTATCCGTTCGAGGCCACGGTGGCGAAGCCCGGAATCGCGGAGCACGAGGCGATCGAGAACATCGACATCGGCGGACCGTCGATGCTGCGGAGCGCCGCGAAGAACTTCGAGAGCGTGACGGTGGTGACCGATGCCGCGCAGTACGCGCGCGTGGTCTCCGAGATGCGCGCCCACGCGGGCGCGACCACGCTCGCGCTCCGACGCGAATGCGCGCAGGCGGTGTTCGCGCGCACCGCGGCGTATGACGGCGCCATTGCGCGCTGGATGGCGGGGAACGGCTTCGGTGGCGGATCGGCGAGCGCGGCCGGCGATGCAACGGCCACGTTCCCGCGCGAGGCCACGCTGACGCTCGAGCTGGTGGACGAGCTCCGCTACGGCGAGAACCCGCACCAGCGCGGCGCGGTCTACGCGCTGCGCAACGAGCGCGGCCCGAGCGTGGTGACGGCCAAGCTCCTGCACGGCAAGCCGCTCTCCTACAACAACCTGCTGGACGCCGCGGCGGCGCTGGAACTGGTGCAGGACCTGCACTCGCAGCGCGCCGGTGCCACGGCGTGCGCGGTGATCAAGCACACGAATCCCTGCGGTGCGGCGATCGCCGGCACCGTGCTGGGCGCGTTCGAGCAGGCATGGAGCGGCGATCCGCTGGCCGCGTTCGGCGGCATCGTGGCGTTCAGCCGCACGGTGGACGCCGCCACTGCCGAGGCCATGGCCGCGGGCGAGCGGTTCCTGGAAGTGGTGATCGCGCCTGCCTACGAGCCGAAGGCGCTCGAGACGCTGCAGGCGCGCTGGAAGAACGCGCGGCTCCTCGCCACCGGCGAGCTGGGTGCCGCGCCGAGCGCGGGCCTGGCGTGGCGCAGCGTGCCGGGCGGCATGCTGGTGCAGGAGCGCGACGTGCACGCGATCGACGCGGCGAAGTTCACGCTGGCCGCCGGACCGGCGCCGAGCACGGAGACGCTTGCGGATGCCGCGCTGATGTTCGCGGTGGCCAAGCACCTCAAGTCGAACGCCGTGTGCATCGGCGCGGGCGGCACCCTCTGGGGCGCCGGCGCAGGGCAGATGGACCGCGTGGCAAGCTGCCGCAATGCGGTGGAGAAGGCAAAGGCGCGCCTGGCGACCGCGGCCGGAGCGGTGCCGGTGGCCGCGAGCGACGCGTTCTTCCCGTTTGCGGATGGGCCGACGCTCCTTGCCGATGCCGGCGTTCGCTGCATCGTCCACCCGGGCGGCAGCAAGCGTGACCAGGACACGTTCGACCTCTGCAACGCGCGCGGGATCACGTGCCTGCTGACGGGGTCGCGGCACTTCCGGCATTGAGTTCAACGACGAGCGTCACTACATGCACGGCGCGGCCACCGCGCGATGCGATGCCGCGTCCTCAGTCCGCCTTGGCGACCTTCGCGGCCTTGCTCTTGACCTTCGGACGGTTCTCCTCGAGCTGGTCGTAGGGCACGCCCAGGTACTGAAGTGAATCGTCGATCACGTCGCGCACCACGGGCGCGGCGACCAGGCCGCCGAAGTGGCCCTGCCTGCGGTCGGGGTCGTCGATCACGCAGATCACCACGAGCCGCGGGTTATCGAGCGGTGCCGCGGCAAGGAAGCTGGCCATGTAGCGGCTGCGGTCATAGCCCTTCTCGCCGGGGACGGCAAGCTCGGCGGTGCCGGTCTTGCCGAAGATGCGGTAGTTGAGGCTCTGCGCGCGACGGGCGGTGCCGTCCTCGATGACGGTCTTCAACGCGTCCTTGGCCTCGGCCAGTACGGCAGGAGTGATCACCTGCTTCGAGCCGGGGAGGAAGGTGTCGCTGTCGGTGGAGCCTCGCGGCAGCACCATGCGAGGGCTGGCCATGGTGCCGTCCGGGCGCGCGAAGGCGCTGAAGGCGCGGACCATCTGGATGGGCGTGACCGCGATCTCGTGGCCGAAGGCCACCGAGGACTGCGTGTAATTGCTCCAGCGCTTGCTTGACGTCACCAGGCCGGCGCTCTCGCCCGGGATGCCGACACCGGACTTGCTGCCGAAGCCGAAGTCACGCACCATGTCCTGCATCTGCGCATGGGTCATGCGCAGGCCCACGGTGACCATGCCCGTGTTCACGCTGTGGACCAGCACGTCCTTCCACGACCACGAGTGGTACTCCCGGCTGTCGCTGTTGTGGATCACGCGCCCGAACGAGGTCACGAGCGGCGACCCCGTGGGCATCTGGATGATGTCCGTGGGCTTCGCGAGGCCAAGCTGCGTGGCGCGCGCCCAGACGAAGCTCTTCATCGTGGAACCGGGCTCGTACGGATCGGTGAAGTTGCGGTTGCGACCGAGCGACGGGTGGATCCTGCGCGCGGGATCGCGCGTGGCCTCACGCACGCCCGGGCGCTCCTGCAGGATGTCGGCCATCGCCAGGATGTCGCCGTTGCCGGCGTCCATCACGATGACGCGTCCGCCGCCGGCGTTCATGTCCTTCACCATCTTGGTGAGGTGCCGCTCGGCCGATTCCTGGATGGCCAGGTCGATGGTGAGGTGCACGTCCTGGCCGGGATCGCCCGGGACGTAGTCGTCGCGGTTGATCCAGAGGGTGCGACCGAAGGCATCGCGGAGGGCCTTCACCTGGCCGTCGACCGGCTTCAGTTCCTTGTTGAACGCAAACTCGACGCCGGCCTGGCCGACGTGCTCGGCGCCGACCTTGCCCACGATCTGGCCCGCGAGTCCGCCGGCCGGGTAGTCGCGCACCAGCTTGGTCTCGAGGCCCACGCCGTCGAGGTCGAGCTGCTTCAGCGCATCGACCTGCGCCTCGGTGACGTCCTGCGAGAGGATCACGTAGCGGCGTTCCGCGTTGTCGCGGAGCACCTGATGGATCGCCTGCGGCGCCTGCTTGAGGACCGGGGCCAGCGCAATGGCGGCGCCACGGAACGGATCGCACTCGGCGATGGCGTTGGGGTCGGTCTTGGAGGCCTTCTTGGCATCCGCCCAGCCGCTCTCGTAGATGAAGGCGGGGTCGCAATACAGCTTGTAGCCCACCAGACTCATGGCCAGCGGGCGGCCGCGGCGGTCGAGCAACTCGCCGCGCTGGGCGAGCTCCTGGCGCACGCTGGTGCGGCGGCCGGCATTGGCGTGCAGCTCGTCGGGCGGCGCCACCTTGAGCTGCGCCACGCGGACGAGCGTCAGGGAGAGCACCCCCGCGGTGCACGCCACGATGCCGCGCGCCCAGCGGCGGGTGCGCGCGGACTGCTCCGACGGGTCGATGGAGGCGTTCCGCGCGGGCGAGGTTGCGGCCGGGATCGCGGGTTCCGCAGACGCGGAGTGCTGCGCGGAATGAGTGGTCTCACTGTCCACGGGTGGTTCCCTTTGCCTCTGACACACCCTTGGCGGGCGTGGGCTTCTTGGTCGAGGCGCGCTTCTTGGTCGCGGGTCCCTTCGGCGCGTCGGCCTTCTTCGGCGCGTCCGCCGCCGATTCGGTCTTCGCCGAAGACTTGCCGCCGAGCGCATCGGTGGCGGGCGTCGCGAGCGTGGACGACGCAGCGTCCGCACTCTCCTGAGCGCTTTCCTGGATGGGCGCCAGGTCCAGCTTCAGCCGCTCGGCGTACGAGCGAATGTCCGCCGGATCGCTGCGGCCGGCGATGTTGGCACGCAGCCGCCACTGGCCCCGCTCCTGCTCGACGATGCGGTTGTGCGCACGCGAGATCTCGTTGGAGACCTCGTAGCGCTGCTGGCGCAGGGACAGGAGCGCCAGGCCCATTGCGCCGACCGCGACCATGATGACGAGGAGCTTGGCGAAGATTCTCATGGCGTGCGCTTCCTTGCGCCCGCGTGCCGCGCCGCCGGGAGGGCGGCAGGGCGAACGGGATGTCGGGGCCGGGGATCAGCCCCTTGCAATCAGCCCTTGGTCGGGATCTTCAGCGTCTGGCCGGGCTTGAGCGCGGCGGGATCCTTGATGCCGTTGTGCTTGAGCAGCTCGGCGACCTTGATGCCCTGCTTCTGCGCGATGCCGTAGGCGGTGTCACCCTTGCCGACGGTGACGGTGGCGGCCACGCGTACAGCGACCTTCGGCTCGGGAGTCGTACGGTCAACGGTGGTGCCGGCCTGCGTCGCGGACTTGGCCACGGCGCCGGGCTTGAGCACGTCGATGGGCGGGATGCGGAGGTCGGAGTTCAGGGCAAGCTTCGCCGCATCGGGCGAGACAGCCTTGTTGTAGTCCTGGAGCTTGGTGGCGAGTGAGCCGTCGCCGTACTCACGCGCGGCGATCGACCAGAAGGTCTCGCCCTTCTGGACCTTGTGGAACTTGACGGGCGTCCCGTCGGTCTTGGCGACCTCGATGATGAGGCCTTCCTGCGGGGGGGTGGGATCGCCGAGCACGAGCGTGCCCGGGTCCACGGCGTCCGGCAGCGTGCTGGTGCCGTCCTTGCCCAGGTTCACCTGGACCAGCGCGTCGCCACCGACGGCGTCGAGCTGGACCGGCTCGGTCTCGGCAGTCTTGGGCTGGGCCTCGGCAACGGTGGCCGGGTCGAAGCGCTGTGCCGAGAAGTGGTCGGACACCAGGATGCCGACGAAGAGCATGAGGCCGAAACCGATCACCAGAGCAAGCTTGTTCTCGCGCGTCATTGCGCACCACCCTTTTTGTTGGCCATTTCAGGCCGAAACC
>Ga0209400_1000448_pt1 | contig 35865 bp, 29 predicted proteins | sample M_130807_EF_Meta_FD_187313 | JGI IMG/M metagenome (GOLD analysis project Ga0209400, IMG submission 187313) | Freshwater microbial communities from Lake Montjoie, Canada to study carbon cycling - M_130807_EF_MetaG (SPAdes) (version 2) | ecosystem: Environmental > Aquatic > Freshwater > Lake... | reverse complement strand
GAGCTTCACTGTTGAGGGTGCATCTGATTTGCAGGCTGGTGAGAACCAGTTGGTTGTGACTGTTGTTGCTGCTGATGGTGAGACTACTGCTACCTATACTGTGACTTTGGTTGTTGCTTTGAGCAGTGATACCTCTCTTTCCAAGTTGACCGTCAATGGTGAAGACGTTGAAGATGGATCTGAGATTACTTTGCCACCTTACACAGAGTCGGTTGATGTAGTCGCAATCGCTGCAGACGAAAATGCCGAGGTGGAGATCTCTGGTTTTGATTCTCTGCAGCCCGGAGATAATTCTCCAACAGTGACTGTCACTGCGCCTGACGGCACAGTTCAGGTTTACACAATAGCCATCTCAGTTGAGGTGTCCTCTGAAACTGGAGTTACCGAGATACTTGTCGACGGCAAATTGGCTGAAGACGGAGATGTTATCCGCACAACTGACACTGAAATGACAGAGGTCGATGTTGAGGTATCTACTGTTGATGGAAACGCAACCGTCGAAATTTCAGGCAACACTGAGCTCGTTGTTGGCGATAACGAAATTACCATCACAGTCACAGCTCCAAATGGAGATAGCCGAAGCTACACAGTAATCTTTAGGATTGGTGGACTCTCGGGTAACGCAAAGCTCAGCAACTTGTCCGTAAACGGCAAGGTGGTTAATCTTGCAGTTGCAACAACAACACTTAGCGTAATCGCGGGAACTCGTTTCGTGCCAGTAATTGCAAATGCTCAGGATTCTGTTGCATCGGTAATCGTAAGCGGAAACAAAGACCTTATTGAAGGTTTAAATGTTGTTACAGTGAAGGTTACCGCTGCTGACGCTAAGACCGTCCGTGTCTATCGAGTCAATGTCGTAGTGCTTGCGATTTCCAAAAACACGAAGCTAAAGTCACTTAGTGTTAACGGTTCGCTAGTTAGTGTTGGCGATACAGTTACTCTTTACGCTGGTACTAAATTTGCACAGGTTTCAGGATTGGCTGAGGACGGGGATGCTTCTGTCAGTTACACCGGCTTCAAGAACCTAAAGGTAGGAAACAACCTTGTAACTGTTACAGTTCAGGCCCCAGCCGGTAATTCAGCTTCCTACAATGTAAATCTCTTTGTACCAGCAGTTTCAAACGATGCAACTTTGAAGACTTTTACAATCGAGGGCTTCAACGTTCTGACCAAGAGCAAACTTACTGTGATCTCGGGAACTAGAAAGTTGCACGTTACTGCTTTGGCCAATTTCTCTGGAGCTTCTGTCTCCATAAAGGGTAAAGACATAGTACCTGGCCGTAACACATTGACAGTCACAGTGACTGCGGCCGACGGTACAGTAGCCAAGTACGTTGTGATTGTGAAGGTTCGTGCATAGTGTTGGATCTAGGTAAGAATAAAGGGATAAAGAGAATGAAAACTAAGAAGCTATTCATGCTTTTGACTGCAATGTTGGTCACAATACTGCCGATGCAAGCTATTTCAGCAGCCAGTGCCAGAGTAGTGGACACCACTCTAGCCACTTTTACAATCGATGACACAGACGTCGAAAACGGTGACATTTATGTTGCTTCTGCTGGAACATCCTCTGTCACAGTAGTAGCAGTCCCGTCAGATCCTGACGCAAGCGCAGTGGTCACAGGCGACACTGGCTTAGTAGCCGGAGACAATACTGTTTCAGTGCTTGTTACTGGGTCTGACCTAACCACCACAGCCCTTTATTCAGTCAATGTTTTTGTCACTTCAGTTGGCCCTGGTTTCTCGAATGATGCTAGTTTGGCCGACCTTAAGGTGAATGGGACTTCAATAGTCCCTAATCAACTGATCGAAGTAGCGCCGTTGACGAGTGTCGTGACGGTTGCTGTCTACACCACCAGTGTTTCTGCAACCAGCGTTGTTACCGGTGCTAAAAACTTAGTTACTGGCATCAACACCGTCAGCGTTGCCGTAACTGCTGAAGATGGTACAACTAGAAAGATATACACATTTAAGGTTCGAGTTCTAGCGATCTCTGCAGACGTAAGCCTTTCAACCTTCGCCGTAAATGGCCAGGAAGTTCGAAATGGCGGGCGTTTATACTTAGCGCCTGGCACAAACGCGGTGACAGTTACCGCAACCGCAAATGAGTCCTCATCTTCAGTTTCAGTAACGGGAGCATCCGGCCTTGTTGTTGGAATCAATACTTTGACTGCAGTAGTGACCGCTCAGAGCGGTGCTACCGCCACATATTCCGTGACTCTGTATGTTCAAAAGTATTCAGACATTAGCAGTCTTTCAGTCTTCAAAGTTTCCGGCGTTAGCATCGCTGACGGCGATACAGTTTTAGTCCCTGCCGGCACAACATCGGTGGAGGTAACTGCTATTCCGACTGATTCTGCGGCAAACGTGGTTATCACCGGAAGCTCCGGTTTGAAGCTTGGCGATAATGCACTGAAAGTCGTTGTAACCGCAGAAGATGGTTCTGTCACAAATTATTCTGTGACTCTAACTGTTCTCGCGAGCGATGACACCTCACTGGCAGTTTTCCAATACAACGGCAGTGATGTGCAAGATGGCGACAGTTTTGATCTTGATTATGGGACAACTTCAGTGTCAATTGATGCTCAACCAACTTCTGACTTGGCAACTGTTGACATCATTGGACTTGATGCTCTGACCCCTGGCAAAAACACCGTTCGAATCAACGTCACCGCTGAGGATGGTTCGGTTAAGACTTACAGACTTCTATTGAATTTGGCTGCGAATAACGACGCTACATTTGAGTCCCTCACAGTTGCTGGACAGGATGCCTCTGGCGGTCCAATTTCACTGCCTGCAGGATCGCGAGCAGCTGCTATCGCTGTTGTGACAACTGACCCACTGGCCTCATACACCATTGACGGCGGTAGCGAATTAGAGCCTGGCGAAAACTTAGTGACCGTAACTATTACAGCAGCAGACGGTGAGACTACAGCGGATTACCCAATCACCATTAACGTTGCTGAGCAATCTGATGACACGAGTGAATCTCTATTTACTGTAAACGGCATTGACGTAGCTGACGGTGACGCATTGGAACTTCCTGCTGGCACAACTCACGTAAATGTTAAGTTTGCAACAACTAGCGAATTTGCGACTTACTTCATTACAGGTGATGGAGTGAACTCTCCAGACGCGCTCAAAGAGGGCGATAATTCACTCGTTGTCACAGTGATCGCCCAGGATGGAACAGTTGCTACAAATACTGTCACTCTGACCGTGGCAGCAGTTAGCACAAATAGTGATTTGGGTGAAGAGAACCCTCTGACAATCGATGGTCAAGCTGTTGATTTGGAGTTGTTGAATAACGCTGCTGGCTACTATGACATGCCTCTAACAACTACAAGAATCAGTGTCGCAGTCACTGCCGCTGATTCTGCAGCAGATGTATTCGTCAATGGGAAAACTGCTTTAGCGGGAGTGGGTAGAACATTCAGCGTCGAGAAGGGTGTCAATTCTATTTCCGTGGAGGTTATTCCACCGGCTGGCGTGAATTTCGCAAAGACCTATGTACTCCAGGTTTACGTTGGTGGAGCTGATGCAACCGTAAAGAGTGTAAAAGTCAACGCGACAGCCATTGTTTTCAATGGTGACTACGAAGGAACACTGTCGGGAACGTTACCTAACGGAACTACAAAAGCAAGCCTATTTGTGGACCCAACTGTTGCACTCAAGTCAGGTAATACCCCTGGAACAAAGGTTGAATTTGACGCAGGCGATGCAACTGTAACTTCGACAAGCACATCAAATACATATCAGATTGATGGGCTTACTTGGGGTGAGAACAGAATTGCGATAACTGTAATCCCGGGTGATGACACCATGGAGTCAATTACCTATACTGTGACCATCAACGTCGCGCTAGCAGATGCAAGCGTCAAGACTGTTAAAGTCAACGGTACAACCATTGTTTTCAATGGCGACAACGAGGGAAAACTAGCAGGAACATTGGCTAGCGGCACTGCAAAGGCAAGCTTGTTCGTTGAACCAACCGTTCCACTAAAGTCTGGCAATAGCGTTGGAACCAGAGTTGAGTTTGATGCAGGTGATGCCACTGTTACTTCTACAAGCACAGCAAATACATATCAGATTGATGGGCTTGCTGCTGGGGAGAACACAATCGCAATCACCATTGTCCCGAATGATGAGAGCGTTGAACCAATTACTTACACAGTGACCATAAATGTGGCCCTTTCAAGCGATAAGCGCTTGAAGACCTTCTTGGTGAATGGTGCTCCAGTTAAAGTTGGATCTACTTTGATCCTGCCGCTAGGAACTGAGTCTGCTGAGTTGGACGCGGTTACAGAAAGCCCACTTGCAACTTTCGAGGTTTCTGGTGCAGATGCGCTGGAGATTGGTAAAAACACAGCGACAATTACAGTCACCGCTCAAGACGAAACCACCCAGTCCTATACAGTGACAATCATCGTCCCTAGGAAGGTTGATGTCATCGTTGTTGGGTTCCCGAAAGCTGGTGTGATCACTGTGGACGCTAAAACTAACAAGGCTGGTAACAAGACCATTGCAGGTGAGTTGAAGAAGATAGGTAAGTCAACTGTAGTTCGAGTAGACATCGCAAATAACTTCTCAATTGCTAAGGACAAGCCAACCGCGGCTAAGGCTAGAGCAGCAGCTATCCAAAAGTATCTGAAGGCTCAAAAGACTCTTGGTCTAAAGACTGCGATTTATAAACAAGTTGCTGGCCCGAAGAAACAAAAGGGCGCTACTGTAACTATCTACTATTACTAGTCTTGGTAGCTAACTGAGGCTATAAGAGAGTTTTGGTTACCGCTGGAAATTAGCGTCTTAGTGATTTTGGAGACGCTAATTCCTGCTTGCTTTAGGTTCTTTACAACCACGGCAGTACGTGTGTTTAGTAGGTTCTTGGCAGCAGATAGGCTCATTGTTTTTGACTTAGGCATAGAGAATTTAACTGTTAAGCCTATTGCGGATTTCAGCTGAGCTTTGAGCTGCCTGATTTTGACAATACCTTGTTTGGCTAAGTTCGTTTTTTGTGGGGCGAACATCAGTTGCGTGTTGCTGGATCTGGCAGTTAGAAGATAAATGGATACTGTATTTCTTGAAGTGTGTTGCCCATCTGCTGATGCGACGCTAACTTCCAAGGTATTCAGACCAGCTTTGAGAGTCGGTATGTTGTAGACACTTGCTACTGCATTTGTTTGGAACGGAACTGCTTTTACTTGAGCCTGCACTGACCCAGGCGCTAAGACAACTGTTTCGCCTAAAGGATATTCGGTTCCGTTAACTGAGATTTTTGCAACTCCAGTGTCCCAGGCTTGGGTCATGCTAGAAAGCACAGCCTTTTGGTTGTTTATGTTCCAGATACTCCAGTTTTGGTAGTCAGTCGCTGTCCCAATACCGGGGCCCCAAGGATCGGCAATAACGTTGTCGTGGATAGCCGCACCTACGAACCCAACCATTTCAGGCAGTTTCAAGGAGTCAGCTGTTCTGACTACTTTGGCTAGGTTTTGCAGATACATTTCCCTACATTCTGAAGAGCCTAGGCACCTTTGAAAGAGCACCGTGCCTGAGCCGAAATAATCTAGGCCGCCGCCCCAAGTTTGGTCGGTACCCCAAGGAATCATATGTGCATAACCGGTGGAGTCAAATGAAATGAAGTAGTTGTTGTGGTTGAACGGGTAGCCATCCCAGTGCCCCACGTACGCTTCTGTGGCAAAATCCATCATTATTTCTTGGATGTTCGCTGCTTTTTTCATGTCTTGCCACCAGGCGTCCCCAGTCTTCTGGTTGATCCGCATGAAGTTGGTGAGGTCTGTGAAGGAGGTGGTTGAGCCATCCTCTACTGCGAAATAGGGCTCAGAGCCGACATTGAAATCAGGAAAATTGGGCACCCCACCTTTATACAAGTGCTTGTTTTCCAGCCCCCATCTTTGGAGCATGGTGGTATCAATGGTCTCTACATTTAGGTGGAGACCATAGTTTCTACCATTCACGGTTACGTTTGCATAACCAACCCTCGGTGCAGGGACCCCCAGAGCCCTGAAAAGCCGGTAGGTTACTGACTCGTGAATGTAACTAGGGTCTTGAACCATGTTGTTCAAAGTGAACTTTGTTATCCCAAATAAGGTTTGATCCTTAACAAAGGCATCCATCTTTATCTTGAACCCGGCTTTGCCATTGATGTCTCGCCAAGAGCCCCATGCTCCCTTGAGGTGAACACCAACCGTATAAGGCCCGTAAACCTTTTCCGCCATGGTGAAATTCATAGTGGTTCTAAGCCATGGCCCCTCGTTGTTCCAAGAAACGTGATCTGAGGTAAGCATCCCTAGGTCATGGTCGGACATCTGCATCGTGAAATTATTTACCTGCAGCGGATTAAAGACAACAGCTGCTTGGTCTGTTCCCTCGATGTAGCTTGGAGAGTCGCTAGCTTGGGCTGGACTCAGCAAACTACCAGCGATAAGCAAGATACTACTAATACCGATTTTGGTAAGCAGTTGTTTAGGGAACATGTATAGAGCCTAACTAAGATGCTGGAATAGGCTAAATTTATTATGCGAAAACAGGGCACTTTGCGAACATTCAGAAGCATTACAGCTGGAGTGCTCGTTACATGCGCGGTTCTAGTGAGTGCCCCAGCTTTGGCGGCAAACAGTGGTTGCTTAAATACTCCCACTCTGGATAATCCGCACCTGAGTTCATCCACGAATCTAGGCTCTGGAGTCACGGCAAGAAGTTGGACCTGGTCACCCGGAGGGGATTCTGAGAATGCCGGCCTGTCACCACTTGGAACAAAGGTTTCTGTAATCGAGGGCAACCTGCGAAATGTTAATTTTGGGGTTTTGCACTGGGTCATCCCGCAAACTCAAACACTAAAGAGCCTTTCTCAGCAGAGCGAGAGCTCAATAGCATCCCTCAATGGAGACTACTTTGATGGCAATGGTCCTTGGAATGCCATGGTGGAAGATAGCCAAGTTATCTATTCCCCTCCTAATACAACTGGCATTGTCGGTATGACCAGGCACAGAGTGAGTGTCAGTAAAGGATATCGGTCTACTGGTGTCCTAAGCGTTGGCCGAACAACGTATCAGGTAACTGGAGTCAACCAACCATATCCTGGCCCTGAATCGATGGTTATTTATACCTCTTCGTCTGCGATAAAGACTCCTCCAAAAGGTCAAACTACTCTGGTGTTGAAATCGGGTGCCGTATATAAGATCTACCCCAGAGGTGCAGCAGTAAGTTCTAAAACTGGAATAGTGATTCAGGCAAGGGGAGTGGTAGCCAAGGCTCTCGCCAAACTAAAGGCTAAAACCAAAGTGAAGCTCAGTCTCCCTAAAGCTCCGCTATACGAAACTCAGATGGCAGCTGATTCTATTAATACAGTTGGAACTGTTAGCAGCCCGAGCCTTACTTTAGTTTTTGATTCGGTTAACTACCAAGGTTTGTCTAGTTCGGGAGCGACTGTCTTTGATGAGAATTTCGCGGGCACTCCGAACCGAGGCAAGAGTTCACTTCGTTTGGCGACAGACTCTCAAGGCAGATACTACGTAAAGAATGTTTATGCCTTTGGTGCCTCAATTCAAGTTCAATCAGGTGAACTCGTAATTCAGGCTAACGGCTCAGCTGCAAGAACCGTAAGTAAGTTCAAAACCGGGGATATCGTAAATGTCAAGGCTGGCTACCGAGCCAAAGAACAGAGCATCTTTATTGCTGCTGCTGGACGTGGTCCAAGACTGGTTGAACAGGGCAAGTTCATTTGGATCTGCGCTCAGCACAACAAGGACTACCGTCCAAGATCAGCTATAGGTTGGGATCAGGATGGTCGTGTTTGGCTAGCAGCCTCAAGCAGAGGGCAAGATGCTGTAGATTTTGGTTTTAGACAAGGTGGATCAACTGCGGATCAAATGGCCCGCTGGCTAATGAGTTTAGGTGCGACTGACGTTGTTTTACTAGACGGCGGTGGATCAACCACTGTGGAGATAAAGAACCCTTCCTCAGGCTGGCAGAGGCTGGATGTGCCAGATTCTGCATGGTATCGAGAACTAGCTAACGCTTTTAGCCTGCAACTAAAGGGGTAAAGCATTTAGGCTTAAGCACGGAGGACATTTTGCCTAATCGAATTCTTAGTCTCAGATCAGCTCTGCTGTTATTGCTCTCATCCGCGGTTATCACTTGGCCACTAAGTTACTGGTTCCCGGTAGCTGATTTTCTGGGAGCTCTGAACTCTGCTGAATACAGCGACTATGCAGTTACCCTCAAAGGCATAGTCGTGGCCTACTTTCTCTTCTTTGTGATGAATTTGGTATCAGCGGGACTAGCCTTTACAAAACTCGACAGCAGGATCAGATTCGCTCTGGTCTTGATTCCGTCGTCTCTTTTGCTTTTGCTACCACTTGCGTTGGTTATCCCAGTTGCTCAGAAACTCAGCGACCGTGGATATTTCACAGTTCTTCAAGCCATCTTTAGACTGCTTAGATTCACTACCTCAGGACTTTGGGTCACGGTAATAGTTGTGACTTTGCTTGCAATAGCTATAAATGCATTCGCTTCGATTCTCATTCTTAGAGATAAGACTGGTCAAGTTGAAAACGCAACTGATATTCCAAGTAACATCAGGAATCGCTATTCAATTTACGCTGGCATCTTGACTTTAGCCCTAGTAGTGACAGCATTGTTTGGCTCCCTAGGTGCTGATAAGAGGTCTTTGGATAGGCAGGCTTGTTCTAATTACGCTGCTCTAGCGGTACCAGAAACCGATCAGGGTGTGCCAACTTTTCTTTCTGATATTCAGCTCTATGGTGAAGCAGCTGGAACACAGAATGTCAAAGACTCCTTGGTTACTTTTGCCCAGTACTCCCGCCAGTACTACCTACTGTTGGATTCAGAGAATCCAGGTGTGGACATGGATGCTCTGGCTACAGCCATCGCTGTTTCCAGAGACAAAATAGTTGAGGTTTGTTCCGAATACAGCGTGAAGTAAATCTAAATCAACAGCAGTTACTTTACTCCGTAGGTAGTTAACGCTTTTTTGACATTTTGTTGCTGCGTAGCAATGAATCTGATACTTCTTGCCTGCTCCTTATGGATCACGGTAATAGTGCTTGGGCTGGCCTTGAACTGCTGAACCAAACTCGAATCAATCACCTTGGCAGCTTTGGTCATTTTGTCCCCAAGTTTCATGGTGGTAGCCATAGCCGAGACAGCCTTCAACTGAATTAGGTACTGAGTCCGGCAAGGCTTGTAGTTGATGCACTTCACATACAGCAAGCCGCGCTTCAGATTAGTCGCCCAAGGTTGATCTGCTCGCTCGGAAACTAATGGGAAGAAGAAGTTATCTCCAGCTATTGAGGTTTGTCGGTTTTCACCAAAGGTTTGGTCTGTTCCCCATGGGATTAGAGTGAACTTGTTCCTAGTGCTGGATCGAAGGTAATAGTTATTGATGTCAGGGCCGGAATAACCATCCCAGTGCCCAATAAAGTTTTCAACAGCAAGTGTCTTTAAAAGCGTTGGTCGGTCAAAGAAAGTATTTAGGTTCTCATACCACTTAGCCTGGTCCCCTTCATTCAAAGCATTTACGACAGCGGTCAGGTCAGCTTTATTAGGTGTTGTCTTCCAGCCATAATCGGTCAGGAATGATCCAGTATCTTCGCCACCGTCATCACTTCCCAACTTCAGATCTTTCATCGCAACGCCTTCGTAGACGTGTTGGGTGATGTCTCTAAACCTTGTGGACATGAAAATTTGGTCTGGCTGTTCAACGTTCACATACAAGCCTTTGCTAGCACCGTTCACCAAGACCGTAGCCCAACCGGTCTTTGATGCTGGAACCCCCATAGCGTTGAACAAAGCATATGATGCGAACTCGTGCACTTTGCTGGTGTCCTGTGTCATGGCGTTGAGTGTCATCCTGCGAAGCCCTAGGTAACCAAGACCGGCCTGGTCTTTCTTGAACCTAATCTTGAAGCTAGGGGTAGCACTTAGTGCTGACATTGAAGTGGTTCCCTTTAGCTTTAGATGAATATCTAGCAAAGGGCTGGTTAGTGTCCCGTAAGAGATTTTGACCTGGCCAGGAACATATACTTTGAAAGTTGCTGGGTTATTTAGCGAATCTACCGATTTGGCTGGGAGGGTGAGTTCTATCTTCAAAACCTTAGAGGGGCTGTAGATATCGGTCAAAGCAAGGCTAGCAGCCGCCTGAGCGGGAGAAATGGCTAGCAGGCTAAAAGGCATCACCCAAGCCAGTAGCAGGGCAATAACCTTAGGAAGCCCAATGTTTTTATTCATTTGGGCTAGTCTAACCTTGTGACCCCGATTGATTACCCCCTTCTGTTCTCATCCTTAGCGATAGACCTAGTCCTCCTATATTTTCTGGCCTATGTGTTTTTCTATAGAAGGCATAAGCGCAGGGACGTCTTTGTCGCTATTTCCCTCATCAACATCACCCTGTATGTGCTGGGTGGGGCGTTGGGCACCTTCACCATCTCGTTGGGGGTCGGTTTTGCCCTCTTCAGCGTTATTTCAATCTTTAGATTCAGGTCTGAGACCCTGGGCTGGAACGAGATTGTCTATCTACTCGTAGCTCTTGCCATGGGCTTAGATTTGGGCCTTCCTGCCTACGATTTAGCTGTTCAGAGCTGCTACGCGGTACTTCTGGTGCTGGCAGTATTCGTGGTGGACCATCCTCGAATCCTCAAGCAGAAGAGTCTTCAACGCTTTTCGCTATCAACCGACTTTGTCGAAATTGACCCGGCAGCACTAAAAGAGAAGATTGAAGCTCAACTGGGCCATCAGGTAGTAGCAATCAAGGTTAGATCTGTATCGACTGCCCCAGCGGGGATGAAATTGGATGTTGAGGCCTAGCCATGGCTGATAAACCATCAGAGGGCTTCGAGTACGTTCAAGACCCGCACATCGAGGCTAGAAAATCCAAGGTAACGAAAGTTACAGGAATCACAGACGAGAAACCTAAGACACTAAACGAAAAGATTGGCTTGGGAATTACCAAGCGAGTTGGAACGATGTGGGCAGCATATCTCTTCTTTGCGCTAACTCTAGTCAGCCTCCCGTCAGTGCTAATGAAGGGCGACCCAGTTCAGATTGTTGCTTGGATTGCCCAAACCTTCCTCCAACTAGTTCTGCTGCCAATAATTATTGTTGGTCAAAACATCCAGGCATCATCTGCTGAAAAGCGTGCCATTTTGACCTACGAGGATGCTGCCGCGGTTTTAGAAGAGGCAATCAAAATTCAAAAGCACCTAGATCACCAAGACAAATATTTAGAGCATTTAGTTGATCGCCTAGAAAAGCTAGAAGCCACTAAGCCAAACTCAAAGTAATGCGTCTTGTTATAGCTGATTGTTCAGTCGACTACGCTGGTCGACTAACTGCACACCTTCCTAAAGCCCGAAGACTTCTAATGCTCAAAGGTGATGGCAGCATTCTTATCCATAGCGAAACAGGCTCGTATAAGCCTTTGAACTGGATGAACCCACCCTGCAACTTCTCAGTTCATGAACCAGACCCTGATCAACTCGAACTGGGCGTTCTAGAGCTTTGGCGAGTCAGCCAATTGAAGACAGCGGATATTCTTTGGATTCAGATATATGAGATTCATTTAGATGTGGACCATGAACTGGGTAAAGACCCGGGGCTTATCAAAGATGGAGTTGAAGCACATCTTCAGGAATTGCTAGCGGAGCAAATAGAGCTGATTGGTTCGGGTAGCAAACTAATCCGCCGAGAATACATGACTCCCATTGGTCCGGTCGATATCTTGGCTAAGGATGCTAATGGAAATACGGTTGCAATCGAAATAAAGCGCAGGGGAGAAATCGATGGAGTGGAGCAGCTCACTCGTTATCTAGAGCTACTCAATAGGGACCCAGCGATAGCTCCGGTTAGAGGAATATTCGCAGCCCAGGAAATCAAACCCCAAGCCGTGACTTTAGCTAATGACCGAGGCATTGACTGCTTAGTCCTTGATTATGAGGCAATGCGCTACGACTCGATTGACCTTGATTCTCTTTTTTACTAAAAGCACAGCAGCAAGATAGATTTGACTGAGATCGACAAAGGAGTAACGATGAGTCTAAGTGAGCGTAAGGTCTGGCGAGGATTTGCCAGCGATAACTATGCAGGAGTCCATCCAGAGCTTTTTGCAGCCATGTTGTCGGTCAATGAGGGGCATGAGAGAGCCTATGGCGATGACTTTGTCACCGGTGAATTGACCAAACTGTTCAAGGAACACTTTGGCTCTGCTGCTCAAGTTTTCCCTGTCTTCAATGGCACTGGCGCTAACGTAGTTGCCCTCTCTGCGGTTCTAAAGCGCTGGGAAGCTGTTATTTGTGCAGAGACTGCTCACATCAACTCTGATGAGGGTGGAGCCCCAGAGAAGATGGCTGGAATCAAATTGTGGACCATTCCAACCACTGATGGAAAACTAACACCTGCACTGATAAAACCTCACCTGTTTGATATTGGTTCTGTGCACAGGGCTCAGGTTGGTGCAATAAGCATTACCCAGACCACAGAGCTGGGAACTGTTTATTCAGTTGAAGAGATAAGAGCTCTAGCTGATTTTGCTCATGAAAACAATATCTTGCTGCATTTGGATGGAGCAAGGCTTTCTAATGCGGCAGCAGCTCTTGGTAAAACCTTTAGAGAATTCACCACCGATGCTGGTGTTGACTTGGTTAGCTTCGGGGGAACCAAGATTGGTGCACTGGCAGCTGAAGCTGTTGTGGTGTTGAATTCGACTGCTCTTGCAGATTCAATTCCGTTCTTACGGAAGACTTCAATGCAGTTACCGAGCAAGATGCGTTTTGTCAGCGTTCAGCTCATCGCCTTACTGCAAAACGATTTGGCCATAAGAAGTGCAATGCATGCCAACTCGATGGCACAGGCACTTGATGCTGGAGTTAGAGAACTTGCAGCGATATCAGGTGGAAGAGTTAGTGTCCCCAACCCAACCCAAGCCAACGCAGTTTTCCCAATTCTGCCTGCTGAGATTATTGAAGCACTGCAAGAGAAGTATTGGTTCTACGTTTGGGATCACCGAACTGGTCAAGTTAGGTGGATGTGCGCCTGGGATACTAAGCCTGAGGATGTAGAAGGGCTATTACAGGCACTAAGAGCTGCTCTAAAGGTTTAGGCTTAGAGAATGCAACCAAACAAAATAGCAATTACTGCTGCGCCTATTGCCCCTGTTCTAGCCGAACGCTGGAGCCCAAGATCTTTTGATCACGAATATTTACTTAGTCAGGACGAAGCGCTTTCAATCCTAGAAGCCGGACGCTGGGCTCCTTCTGCAAACAATCTCCAACCTTGGCGATTTGCTTACATCTCTCGTAATGATCTCAAGCACGCTGAGCTTTGTGAGAAGGGCCTTACTGGGTTCAACCAGTCCTGGGCTCCACACGCATCAGCACTCATTGTTATTGCCGCGAAGATATCAACTCATGACGGTAAAGAAAATACCGGTCGCGCTTACGATGCGGGTCTGAGTGCCTCGATGATGGTCGTCCAAGCTCAGGAACTAGGACTTCATACTCACCACATCGGTGGCTTAGTCAGAGAAGAAATAAAGACTTTGCTCGGCCTTGATGAAAGCCTTGAGGTCTTGACAGTTCTAGCGGTCGGTAAAGTTGCACCTGCCGAAAAGCTTGAAGGCCCAGCATATGAAAGAGAGATTGCTCCTAGAGTTCGTCATGAGCTTGATGAAATCATGCTCTATGGAAAGCCTTAGTTGATCAGTCACCTCTCCATCAGCGGTCAGATAGCTAGCTGGTTTCCAGAGCTCGGCCCCACTTTGTTTTACCTTGTGGTCTGGGGCTTGGTCTTTGCTGGAACAGGGCTGTTCGTCGGTGCTTTCGTTCCATTCATTACCGGAGATTCTCTAGTATTTGCTGCCGGCCTAATCGCAGCGACTAGTTCTGGTGTGAACATCTGGGTTATGGCTATCGGAGTCGGCATATCAGCGTGGTTGGGAGATCAGGTTGGATACACTCTAGGTCGTCACTTCGGTAGACCATATCTAGATAAGTGCCGAGGTCGTTGGATTAGATCTGGAATCAGTAAGAGCGAGAGTTTATTCCAGGCTTGGGGTTGGTGGGCCGTCGTCATTTCAAGATTTATGCCTTGGGCCAGAGTGTTTGTTCCAGTGATAGCTGGTATCGCGAAGATGAATTACTACAAATTCTTTAGCGCTAACTTTGTCGGAGCGCTTGCTTGGGGCGTTGGGTTAACCGTCTGCGGATATTTCTCTGCCAGCATTCCTGCCGTCAAGAATGCTTCTTACCTAATTGCAGGCTTCTTTGTCTTAGCTAGTTTGATTGCAGGTCTACGGGTATGGCTAATCAACAGAAGCGTTGACGAGGCTAAATAAAGCCAACGTTGGAGATTTCTCTCTAGCGATGAAATCTAATTCTTGGGCCGCCCAGATATCGAAGTATTCGTTATAAACATCACCATCACGTTCTAACCAACGGTTTCGTCGAATCTCTTCGTCAACTTCTAACCAGATGCTCAATTGAGCGATGGAGCTGGTGTATTGGTTCAGTGCACCACAGCCTTCAATAATCAACGGAGTTCCACCGGAGAATTCTCGCCAACGCTCTCTTGTTTCTAATTCCCAGTTGTATTCTTGCCAGCTGGCTGTTTGTTTCGAAAGCAAAGGAGAGAGAATAAATCTTTGTAAATATTCTGCTCCAGCTGCCAGCCCGTGCCAACCTTCATAAAGATCATCCATGTGGATGATCCTCGGCATGGATTCACCCTGCCGAAATAGTTCATTTTGGATTCGATCTGCCAAGGTGGACTTACCTGAACCTGCTCTTCCATCAATCAAGATGATTGGCGTTTGCAATCCTGAATCGATAAGTTCTAAGGTCTCTTTAATAATCTGCTCGATGAGCTGATCGTGTTCAAGGACTTTAGCGGGCATGTTGTTAAGCCTACTTTTCAAATACCTTCGATTAGCACATCTGGGTGAGCATCGAATCGGTAACCTGAACCACGGATAGTCCTAACGATATCCTCATAGCCAGATATCTTGGCACGTAGCCTTCTAATGTGAACATCAATAGTTCTACCAAAGACTGAACTGTCACTAACCTCACCCCAAAGTTTTGCGATTAGCTCTTCTCTAGAGATGGTGATTCCCTCGTTTTCAACTAGAACCTGAAGCAAAGAGAACTCCTTATAGGTGAGATCTGCGTTCACACCATCAATGAATATCTTGTGGCGACGAACATCGATTACAACACCCTTTGCAGCATCTTCCTCGTCCTTCTCAATCAGGCGAGATAGTGCTCTAGGGTCGGCAAGAGCAGTTCGAACGACATCTACGTTTCTACCTCCGGTGCCCTTATGAGCTAGTGCAACGGCGGCGAAGGACTCAGCGGCTAAGCCTGGAGCGACCTGATCCAGAGTGTTTCTAAGCGCTGCCACGATAGCTCCAAGGGATGTCCCGTGAGCTTTGGCGGTTTGCTCGTCGATACCGACGTAGAGAGCGAACCCTCTAGCTTCAGTTTCGGTGGTGGTTGTTCTTACAAATGGGTTTGTCGGTGCAATTGTCATTTTAGAAATCCTTAGGTTGTGTTTTGCGAATGGGTTTATTTTGAGTGCGCAGATTTAGCGCTATTGCTGGGGTGTTGGTGTCTAAACTCGTAGCGGCTAAGCCGACTTTTGGGAGAGTTTTAGCGACACATTCGCATACACATAACAGGGCACATCATGGCCGGGCGTCCAAAGGTCGCCTCCGACATGGTGTTTAGAATTGCGCTGTTAGTCATGTTGAAAGATTACGCCAAGAAATGGCAATTAGTCAATTCTGGAGCAATTAGAGTGTTTCCAATTTTGATTACACAGGTAAAAGAGGACCTTTGTGTGGGTGACCTAAACTTTAGGAGAGCAGAACAGGAACATTTACGCTAGTGAAACGAACTCACCAACTACTTCAAGTGCTCCTAGTTCTTTACCTAACTGCACTGACCATAACCACCCTTTGGCCAAGCCCCGTTGATGGGGGAGGGTTCTCAAAGTTGGTTGTCTCAGAGATCCTTAGATTTTGTCAGCGAACACCGGGTCTTCAGTTTGTCCATTACTCGGAACTAGAAGCCTTTGGAAATGTTCTGCTCTATATTCCACTGGGTATTTTTGTTGTTGTGCTCTTTCCCAAGTTCAAACTTTGGGTAGCGCTACTGATTCCAATCCTGGTGTCTCTTAGCTCAGAAGGTTTGCAAAGTATTTTCTTGCCGGCACGGTATGCAACCTTTGAAGATGTTTTTCACAATGCTTTAGGCGGTTGCCTAGGGGTGCTTATTTCAGCGAGCATTCGCCGATGGTTGAAGTTGAGATCACTGGAGCGTTAAGCATTACCGGAGCAATCACACTCGGTGAGCCAATAACCTTCTCTTGGTTATCATCGCTGATTGGCTCGACGAGATTCACAACCAACTTCTTGGTTTCTCCTGGCAGCAGTGAAATGTCGAAGATCCACACTGGGCGATTGCGATCAAATCCGGCGCTAACAAAATCTGCTTTACCATTCACAGTTACTGATTCAGCTTCAGAACCAACTGGGCCGTAAACAGTAACAAGTTCACGGTTAGAGCCCTTAGGTCTAGCCTCACCAAAATTTCTATCTAATCTTGTTACCACGTAAGCAGGCAAACCACTCTTTGGTGCATTGTTGCTTATTTCGATTGTGACGCTGCTCTTTCGACCCTGGTAACCTGTGAAGGTGTCCACATTACACTGAGCGGTTCGGTAATCAATCTTTAGCTGCGCATAGGCATCAAGCTTGTTACCTCCAGCATTGTTTACAGTAACCAAAACATTAGGTCCAAATTGTTCACTGACTTCACCAGAACTCTTCGAAACAATGAACTCATGCTGTATTGCAGAATCCTGTGCCCAAGCCATAATGCGATCACCAGTTTTATCGTTGGCTGCAGCCTTGAAGAAGCCGCCAATATTTAGTTTTCCAGCGATTAGGCGAGTGAACATTTCGTTAGCGAGCTCGCCGACAACAGCATCTTTAGTTCTCACATCAGTGAACTTGGCGTAGATATCTTTGGTGAGGAAATCGACCACGTTATCTGGGTCAACTGTGACACCGCGGATAGTGATTGGGCCCACCGCTCCAGAGAGTTCACCGACGGTACCCTGACCGATAAAGAGAACTCCGTCAACTGTTTCACCGCGGTGTTGTTTCCAGCCATCAGCTAGTAGTTGGGCGGCATAAGGAACGTGAGCTGATGCATTTATGTCACGCCAGTCTGCCAAGTCGACACCCCAGAGGTTACGAAGGTCTTCTGGGTAGCTCGAGTAGTCAATTTTTCCCAGCTTGAGCAGGGTTTTATCAGAGCCATATTCTTGAAGTTTTACCTTGCCATTCTCGGCTACCAGAATCGCGTATGCGCCGGTGATTCCACCGGTAGCTCTAGCCTCTGACAAGTTCTGAATGGCAACAAACCAACGCTTCTTCTCAGGTTGCTCTAAGACAACCGATGCCACGTCAATCAGCGGAGTGATCTTCGCGGCAGTGCTGGCAAGAACTGAAACGGTTGACTTTGCTGAGGCAACCTTTTTATCTAAACCGAAATGCAATGAACCAGAATCAATTCCCTGCAGGTCGACGTTTAGTTTTTGAACAGCATCGTTCATGGACCCCATACCCAGCCTGAATGTTGAAATCAAAGTTGAGTCTGTTAGTGCCTTTTTACCAATGCCTGCTTTCAGTAACTGGTTTGCAGTATTAGAAACATCCTGGGCACTCTGGAGGACTAGATGTCCATCTGAAGAAATGATGCTGGCAGCTTTGATGTCATTACCAATAATCGGGAGGTAGGTGACCAACTGGACCAGCGGATCTTTGGCGGAAGAATCTGCGATTGAAAGTGAGTCAGATGCTTTACCAAGTTCTTTAGAAATTGCAGCTAAATCTTTTTTAGCGACAGCACTTTGGAGTGAATCAACTTGACTGATTGTGCTCTGCAGCGAGTTCACCATCAAGGCAACTCGGATCACTATGTATAGGACAAATAAAACTAATGCCACCACTGAAACAGCGATGGCATTTCGTTTATTTCTGCCGAGCTTCTGAAACAACTTTTTAGCGTAGGTTCAGAGCAGCAGTTGTCTTTAGGGTCTGACCGTAGATACCACCTGAAGGAAGTTCTACTTGAGCAGTGTATGCACCGGCGCTGCCGGCAACACCTGAGAATGGAACTGAGTAAGCACCTGAAGAGTTAGTTGTGTCGGTAAGAGTCTTAACAACTACACCTGCTCTCATGAGTCGGATGATGACAGTTTTGTTTGCAACACCGATAGAACCAGACTTGATAGTTCCGCTTACGGTAAGTGTTGGGTTGTTCTTTACAAATGCGCTAGGAGAAGAAACCTTACCTACGATGCTTGCTTGCTTACCAACGATTACGGTCTTTGAAAGAGTGATTGAGTTACTACCAGCACAGGTCTTGCTGATTGAAGTGTAAAGAGTGTAGGTTCCAGCAGTAGTTGGTGTGGCGATAGAGATAACGCCTGACTTACCGGTCTGCTTGATGGTTCTTAGAACTGGACTAACTGAATCAGTTTCTACCCAAGCTACAGAAACAGCACAGCCCTTTTTCACGCGAGAGACTTGCACAGCAACGTCGGCACCTGGCACGATACGACCAACTGTGGCGAAAGCCATTGTCGGATCTTGACCAGCTGGGTAAGCGAGTGCGGCGCTCGGGAATGGCAAAACCAATCCAGCGATGGCTGCTGCCAGAAGTAATTTCTTCACGGTATTTTCCTAACTTATTACTATCCCTTTTACAATCCCTTTTATGTTAGCGCATTAAAACCACTTCAAACAAGTATTTTAAATGAATTATTGGCTGTTCCCGACGATTCGTTATTTTCTTGAAATCTGGCTTCTTGGGCTAAAATTACACACTTTGGGGTCATTTTGCCGATAGTTTAGGTATTGAAGACATTAACGATTTAGGAGTCCTTTTGAGACTGAGCGAGTATCTGCTGGTTATCCGTAAGAGATTTACCCTATTTTTGATCATATTTTTGGGCTCAATCCTCAGTGCTTTCGCTGTTACCAGCCTGACTACCCCCACCTACGAATCAACAACTAGGCTCTTTGTCTCCACTTCTGGCAATGAATCAGCGGCAGATTTGCTTACCGGAAACTCGTTTACCCAGCAGCGAGTCAAGTCCTATGCCGATATCGTTACCAGTCCGGTGGTTCTAGACAGCGTTGTGGCGGAGCTATCTCTGCAGGATTCGGCAGATAAGCTCCCAGACCGGATTAGCGCAAGCGTTCCGCTGAACACAGTCATTCTGGAAATTACCGTAAAAGACACCTCTCCCTACCGAGCTGCCAGCATCGCTAACTCAGTGGCGAACTCCTTGGAGAAAGTTGTTACTAACCTAGAAACGGTGGATCCAACAACCGCCTCTCCGGTAAAGCTAAGTGTTATTCAGCCTGGGATCGCCTCTAAGGCCCCTGCCTCGCCTAGACCTCTGCTAAACTTGGCCCTTGGTGGCCTTATTGGTCTAGCTCTAGGCTTTGGAATCGCATTATTGCGAGAGAATCTTGACCTGAGAATCAAAAGCGTCGAAGACGTTCCAGATAAAGACGGTGAAGTCAGCGTTTTGGGTGGAATTGTCTATGACGATAATGCGGCCGCAACTCCGCTGGTAGTGCACTCCAGCCCAAAGAGCGTTCGCGCAGAGGCGTTTAGACAACTAAGAACAAACATCAGGTTCGTAGAAGCTGTTGACGGTAGAAGATCTCTTGTAGTCACCTCCTCCATACCTTCAGAAGGAAAATCATTCACTATCGCGAATCTAGCCATCGCCATGGCTGATACCGGTGCCAAAGTACTTTTGGTCGACTGTGATTTCCGTAAACCTAAGGTTCACAAGTACTTCTCCATCGAAGGTGCAGTGGGTATGACCAACGTCCTGATCGGACAAGTCCAGGTTTCAGATGTAATCCAGCGTTGGGGCAAGAACCATTTAGATGTTCTTCCAGCCGGACAGAATCCACCTAACCCTTCAGAACTTCTAGGCAGCGACGCCATGAAGTCGTTCCTGACCCAGGCTGAAAAAGACTATGACTGGGTATTACTAGACTCAGCTCCACTGCTTCCTGTTACAGATGCTGCAATTCTTTCCAAGCTAACTGGCGGAGTCGTAGTTGTTGTTGCAGTCGGTAAAACTACAAAGCCACAGCTCTCAGCAGCTCTCGGCCACGTTGAAGCAATTGGCGGAAAAATTCTTGGTTTCGTTATGAACAAGATTCCAACCAAGGGCGTCGATGCTTACCGTTACCGATACTCATATAAGTACGGGTCATATGGTGCTTATGGTGCTTATGGTGCTTATGGCAAGTATGGAAGTTATGGACAGTACGGAACTTATGCTCAGCCTTACGGGGAAGAGAGTACTGGGGGACAGAACGCAGATAAGGCAAAGCCTGCCAAGCGGTCCTCCACAAAGAAGAAGAACTAGACCATGAAAGCCTCGGAAACGGATTTCAAAGTTGTTTTCGTGTGCACCGGCAACATCTGCCGCTCACCTATGGCAGAACAGATGCTTAGACAAGAAGTGACTAAGAAGAAACTTCCAGTCACAGTTTCTTCAGCCGGAGTAATGGCCATGACTGGCGATCCAATGACGACAGAGTCTGCCAATGCAATGGCTAACCGAGGGTTCCAACCAGAACCACATGTCTCTCAAGATTTGACAGCTGACATTTTGGCCGAAGCTGATCTTGTGCTGGCGATGACTTTAGACCACCGTTCGGAGCTAGCAAGAATCCACCCTAGAGCTAGTCGGTATTCCTTTACCTTTGATGAGTTCGCAAGACTGGTTTCTTATCTCAGAGAAAATCCTGAGTTTTCTGGTGAATTCAAAAAGAAGCCTAAAGAAACTCGAGGGGAATACCTCAAAAGAACTATTGCTGAGGCAGTAATACTTAGAGGTATGGTTCCAACTAGTGAAGATCCGAGAGATGTAACAGATCCTTACGGCGAAAGCATTGAAATATACTTAGAGGTAGCAGAGCATATAAATGTAATGACAAATGTTCTTGTCGACTGGATGGATGCATGAAGCGACTGACTATCAAGAGCTATGCCAGAGCTATGGGCTTTGCAGATTTTTTTGTCCTGCTATTTGTCTGCATCGTCGCCTATTTGCTAAATTACGAATCTCTTTTCAGTGCTGACAACTTCAACGAGCAGGGGTTATTGAGATTTGGGGTCAGCCCTCAGGCTGTTGGTATCGGACTGGGTTTCGGATGGTTAATTTACTTAGGAATTTTCAAGTCACGAGATACCAAAATTATTGGTTCTGACTTCGTCGAATACCGACGAGTCCTCAGTGCTTCACTTTCTGTTCTGGGCACTATGGCTTTCTTTGCGCTTTTCTTCAAAGTAGACGTGTCACGTGTGTATGTGTCGGAGGTAATTGTTTTTGGACACATTTTCTTAGTTCTGGAAAGAAAACTTGGTTCGATGTGGCTGCTAAAACAGCGCAAAGCAGGCAAGCTGAGAAGACGTGTAGCTATCTACGGGTCCAGCGCTGAAGTTGAGAGTCAATTAGCCAGCTACAACAGCCGCAAAGAAGCTGAATTCGAACCAGTGCTAACTCTTGAGGGCGTAAGCCCCATAAAGGTAAATTACATCGGCAGCACAATAACCAAAGCGGTATCTCTAGAAGATCTAGGAGAATTTTTAGCTGCCGAAGGCATCGAACTATTACAAGTAGTTGGATATGGACCTGGCGCAACAGAGGTTCACCGTCACCTGTACTGGGCATTAGATGGGCAGGACATCTCCTTTGTTGTTTCACCTGCAATCACCGGTGTCTCTAGTGCAAAACTCAGCACCAGAGTTGTCGCTGGCGCACCGCAGCTTGAGATTTCATCTACCAAGTTCACCGGTCTCAGATACTTCATCAAGACCTGCATGGACCTATTCCTAGGTTTGATCGCTTTCCTTATCTCATTACCAATTGTTTTGGTTACCGCTTTGATTGTGAAGCTAGAAGACAAAGGCCCAGCTTTTTTCAAACAGGCTCGGGTTGGAGTAAATGGTAAAGAGTTCACAATGTATAAGCTGCGGAGCATGAGAGTTGGAGCAGAGCTTGAGCATGCAGCAAGACAGAAAGAACTCGCGGACAAACTTACGAACTCAAACATGTTCAAGGATCCTGAAGACCCTAGAGTTACCAGAGTGGGCAAAGTCATTCGTAAGTATTCAATTGACGAACTCCCCCAGTTTCTAAACGTTCTAAAAGGTGACATGAGCATGGTCGGTCCAAGACCACCGCTTCCTTCGGAAGTCCAGGAGTGGAAAGATCACGAAACTAGAAGACTTCTTGTAAAGCCAGGAGTAACCGGCCCTTGGCAAATAGGTGGAAGATCACTACTCACCTGGGAAGAAACAGTAGCCATAGACGTCAACTACGTTGAGAACTGGACAGTACTTACAGACATGTCAATCATTCTCAAGACCATTGCCTATGTATTTAGGGGTAGTGGGGCGTTTTGATAACTGCAAGTAAGGCTTCATTTGTAACATCTCTTTTTCCAAGGCTTGTGACTTCAAATGGGTAGTCGAGTCCATCTCTCGGCAGACTGGCTCGAGAAATTCGGAGGCGCAGAAAAAGTAGCATCTTCCTTGCTTGCTCTATACCCAGAAAGCAAGATTGCTGCACTCTGGAATGATTCGCCTGAAATACCAAAAGATAGGTCCATAGAAATTCTCGGACGCCCGAGATCTCTTATAGGCAAAGCGTCAGTGCTTCCCAGGATGCCAAGCATTTGGTCAAACTTTGACTTTCAAGATGACTCTTGTAAGACCCTCTTGTCCACTTCACATCTATTTGCTCACCACGTATCTAGATCTGCGAACTCTTCAGGTGCTAACCGCATCGCTTACATTCACACTCCAGCTCGCTATATTTGGGAACCCAAAAGGGACTCTAGGGCATCCTGGGTTCCTAGCTCAGTGATTAATCACCTTAGGAAAATAGATTTCAGAGCAGCAGAACAGTTAGACGGGATTATCGCAAACAGCGAATTTACGAAAGAAAAGATATTCAATGCTTGGGGTCGAACTGCAGATCGAGTAATTCACCCTCCGATTGATTTGGAGCGCATTCGTCAAATTCAGGGCACAGAACTGACCGACCAAGAAATTAGAGAGATTGCGGATCTTTCGGTGCCTACCCGTTATTTTGTTGCAATCTCAAGGCTTGTCCCCTACAAAAGACTAGATTTAGCAATCAAGTTGTCTGCCAAGTTGGGGCTAGCACTCGCGGTAATTGGTAGTGGCCCTGACCTAGTAAACCTCCAACATTTGGCCAATCGTTTGGGGGCAAAGGTGGTCTTTATGGGAGGGGTGAGTGACAAAATTAAGTTTCATATCGCGGAAGGATCCGAGTTTCTTTATTTTCCTGGGATCGAAGACTTTGGCATTGTCCCCGTCGAGATGTTCGCTCTTGGAGTTCCAGTAATTGCGGCCAACGCGGGTGGCGCGAAGGAGACTGTCCAGGAAGGTGTTAATGGGTTTCTAACCGATTATGGTGATGTTGATGCAGCAACGTCCGCCGTTCGAAAGATTTCGAGATTAAGCGCCACTGATATACAGACTTCGAGCCTTAGATTTGATAAGGGCGAATTCGCAAAAAAGATAACTGAATTTGTTGGAGAGCAGTAATTGACATGGTGGCAAACTCATACCCCCCGAATATTCAAAAGCCACTAGTGGTGCTTTCTACGAGTAGCCAGCTGGGAGGAGCTGAGATTTCGTTACTCAAGAACCTACTTCTACTTTCAGAAAAATTGCAATGTGTTCTAGTTTGCAAGCCGGAGCTTGAATCGTTGCTTAGGGAGAAATATAAGAATGATTTACCCAATGCTCTGCGAATTTTTCCATCCCTGCACAATCTCAACTCGGATCGACAAATTAACAGATTGGCAATAAATCGCTTGAGGAAAATTGTCGAACAGGTTCTAAATGCGAGAGAACTCAGAACTATCGTTAAGAAATTTGAGCCAGCCTCGATTTATGTAAACGACACCCCGGGGATACTGACGTCCAAATTAGCGCGACTCCCCAACGCCCGAGGTCAAAGTCTTGTTCACGCTCGCGATGATTACTCACTTCGCTCTGTAGGCAGACTTAGGCGGTTAATTCTCAAATGGAGTATGAATGGAGTAACGCACGTAATCGCCAACTCGAGTTACACCTTGGCTGGAGTTGCATCTTTAGTTTCGGATCGAACAGCAATAAGAGTTATCCCGAGTATCGTGGATGAGCCTGATGCTAAAATCTTTGATGGCACGGTAGTTCCATCAGCTAAAGGGCCTTCCACCATAGGGATGATCTCTAGAATTTCTGCTCAAAAGGGGCAAATGGCACTACTGAGGGCATTTCTGAAAATACATAGTCAATATGACGCGAGGCTTATCCTCATTGGCAGCCCCCTTTTTGGAGAGGAGTCGGAGCATACAAAAATTATCAATTTCATAAGTAACAACGGGTTGTCTGAAAAGGTAGAGCTAAGGTCGCAAATCGATTCTTCTCAGGTCTACCAAGAAATCGCCAAACTAGATATCTGCGTTCACCCAACAACAGAGCCAGAGCCATTGGGCCAAATAGTAATTCAATACCTAAAGATGGGTAGGGCGACTTTAGTCTCAAACGAGGGAGGATATTTGGACTGGGTCAAAGATGGCAGCAATGCAGTTTTATGCAGGGCAAATGACACTGAGGACCTTGCTGTGAAACTTGCAAACCTAATTGAGGACAAAAACTTGCGAAAAAAAATCGGGGAAGCTGCCAAAGCAACTGGGTACCCTTCAAGGGAGCAAATTGGCTTCGATCTTTTAGAAGCGATTAATGAATTTCAAAAAAGCGGAAAAAGACACTAATGCGAATACTAGTGATTATGGAACCTGTGACTGTGGGAGCTGGCGCTTACAATCATTGGATTGAACTGGCTAAGCGACTCAGGTCTCAAGGTCATGTTGTACGACTATCCTCTGAGCAAGATGGCCCCGCAAACCAAAGCTCTAATTTGCGAATTAACCCTAAGGAGCTGATTAAATTTCGACGCAGATTGAAAGGGCTGTCCAAGAGTTTCACCCCAGACTTGGTGGTAACTACGATTTCCCAAAGCGACATCGCGTATTGGCTCTTTAGACGAAGCCTTAAATTGTCAAAGCTCAAATGGGTCGTCGTCGCACTAGGAGTTCCCTATCCTGTAGAAAGCCTCAAGGTCTCCGGAATTAAAAAATTTGTCTGGAGGCGACTTTGGATGTTGGCAGCAAATTCTGCCGATTCGGTAGGTGCCATAGGCAGCAATTTGGTCGCAAAACTAAGAATGGATGGACTAAAGATATCTCCGGCCCTCCTATTCCCAGTTATTGATTTTGAAAGAGTATCGATTTCGCCAGTGAGAAGTGACGGGATGACCATTTCTTTCATTGGCAGGTTGTCGGAGGAGAAAAATCCAGAATTCTTCTGTGAACTCCAGAATTATTTTCCAACTAGACAATTCGTTGTTGCTGGCGCAGGCCCTCAAGCGGATGCCCTAAAAACGAATTTCCCTAAAGTCCGATTCATGGGACAGTTACCATCTGCGACCGTCTGGATGGAAGTAGATAAGGTTTTCTTAACTTCAAGAACTGAGGGAGTCCCGTTGACTTTGTTAGAAGCATCTATACGAAGAGTTCCATTTCTAGCAGCTGCTGTAGGGAGTATTGCGGATCTAGTGCATCCGGAGAACAGGGACTTAATCCTTTTGAAGGGGGAAGAAACGCACGACTTCGCTTCGTGGTCCCAGCGATTTGAAAATATTGAAACTCAAGGCAATTGGGCGGAAATTGTACAACGACAGTTCGATCACGTTTTCGAGAAATTTGAACCAACAAAACTGACCTTAGATTTTATTCAATTTTTGACAAAGAGTGAAAGTGATTCAGTGTGAACAGATTTCTCACAGTAATTGACTTGTACGTTCTAAGGTTACTCCCAGGAAAAATGGTTCACAAATTTCGCCTTGGAGTTCTTCGCAAGCTTGGAGCTAAGTTAGCGGGTGACGTGGTCATCGGAAGAGGTACTACTATCTTGGGCCCATCATATCTAAGAATTGATAAAGGAGCCTCAATAGCCAGAGACTCTGTATTGGACGCAAGAGGTGGACTCGAGATTGGAGAAAACGCGCTGATCGGTTTTGAAACAGTCATTCTGACTTCTACTCATAACTTCCAATCAAAGTCCATTCCCATAGTTCAACAGGGAATGTATGTCTTATCCAGCAAGGTTGGCTCCAATGTTTGGATTGGTGCGAGAAGTTTTTTGATGCCTGGAGTTGAAATAGGGGATGACACAATTGTTGGCGCTATGTCCCTAGTAAATAAAAATTTGGAGTGCGCGAGTATATTCGCCGGTGTGCCAGCAAAAAAGATTCGAGATCGCTAGGCATGCGTCACAATTTAAAGTACCTATTTCCTCAATTAGCGAGCATTGGTGGGAGCGCGGTACTTTCGTTTGGTTCGACCTTGGTTTTTGAACCAGCGGAAAGAAGCCGTCTTGGAGTTTTTCTAGTTTTGGCGGCGATAATCTCAAACGCTAGTTGTTTGGGTATAAACTATGAAATTTTTAGACTCAGTGCAGCTGGTCAATTTTCCGCTGCATTGAAGGTCTACTTGAGATTTTGGCCAAAGCAGCTGGGACTTTCACTACTATTTTGTATCGCATTTGACCTTTACCTTTTCATAAACCATCGGCTGGAATGGGAAAGCTCCATAATCCTTGCTTTGACAACCGTTATCCTTGGCACCTCAATTCAATTGAGTTGGCTTTTATTGGGTGCAGGTAAATTTGGATGGGTAACTGCTCTGAAAGGTTTGGCCCCAGCCTGCGCAACTATAGCTTTAGTAGTTTTTTACTTAGTAAATAATTATCAAGCTATGTTGAATGCAACTCAGGTGTCCTACGCAATTGCTTGCGCTGCGGTGGTGCTTATCCTGTGGAGAGGTAGCAAATCTTTACCTAGAAAGGCAGAGAGCACATCCGAAATTCACAAACCTTTATCAGATCATATCTGGACATATGTTTGCCAAACCCTTTTGCAAGTCTCAGGAAAATTAGTGATTCTAGTTGGCGCAGCCTTGGCGGACCCAAAATGGCTAGGGATTGCGTCAGTGGGCCTAGCGATTTCAGAGATTTCACTAAATTTTATGCAGATTGCTGGCGCTCAGTCTCTAAAAGAGTTTTCAACCATTAGAGACAAAGCAAGTTATACCAAGGGCCTTAGGCTGAATACATCCGCTTTGCTTTTTGGGTTGACCTTGGTGATTATTGCAACATTTTTCGCCAACTTCATTATTGGAGGCACGTATCAAGAAATCGGTGTGAGTGTAGGTATGTTTACATTGGGAATAGTAGCAAACGTAGTTATCGTGAACGCGTTCAACTTTTGTATCGCTTCCAAAGATTTGATGTTTCCAAATCTAATCATGTCTTTACTTATTTTGGCCGGTTCGACTCTAATGGCGCTAACTTTTCTATTTCACCTTGCAGATTTAGCTATTTTAATTTGGGTTGGCTGCCAGTGGGTTTTGGCGATTTGCCTAGATCAAAGAGTTAGAACGCGGCAAAGGAGTATCTCCATCTAATGGTTAATTTTGGAGCCATCCGAGAACTCAAGCGAACAAATATTGCTGTTGAGATTGTTCTCCTATTTATTCCAATCATGTACTACGGTCTAACGGGCTTTGTCAAAATCTACCTGATGCCCGGCATCTCAACCCTTCTTGCAAACTGGGCTATTGGTGCGACCATTGTTCTTTTTCTCTGGGTCTTACTGGAAAATAAGAAAAGAGCTTCCATCTCACCTCTAATTTGGGTGCTAGTCATTTCTCTGCTAATGAGTTTCTTGATTTCTTACGCTATTTACAGAGACCTGGCTCTACCTGGCCTGAAGGCAATCGGTCAACCAATATTTTTCGGATTGGCAGCTTTTGTCGTCTACAAGGACTCAATTACAATTGGGCGAGCGCTATTTCTGATCAAGGTTGTCATGATAGCCAACTTGGTTGTTGGGTTGAGACAGGTCATAACTGGACTCACTGGGCCTGAATCCCTACTTTTAGTCAATTCCGGGTCCAGTTACTTGGTTCAGGATCAAACCAGAGTTTTGGGCCTTCAAAACTCGGGGCAAGAATTTGCTTTCTTAGCTGGAATCGCCTTGGTATGTGGTGTGACAGACCTCCAGAGAAAATCCCACGCCTATATTTCACCCAAAGGTCAAAGTCTTATTTCTTGGACCTTGATTATCTTGGGTGCAATAGCCAGCGTAGCAGCGCTCCAGCGCGGTACTATCCTAGGACTTTTGCTGGCTTTTGCAATTGTCGCTTTTGGAGCATTCCGAAAATCTTATGGTTTGAAATTCCTTCTGTATTCGGGAGCCATACTCGCAGTGATATTAGTGGTGGGCCTTGTTGCATTTCCAGACAGATACTCTTTGGCTTTTGACAGACTTGTAAATTCGCAGTCCTCGAATGATGTGAGTTTTCAAACAAGGTCTGCTTTGACCGTTCCGATCGCCCTAAATTTGATAGCAGAATCCCCTTTGTTTGGCTATGGGCTGGGTACGAGCGGGCCAAATGCTGCTCTTTTACACTCTGGGCCGCTTGCTTCATTTCCACTCGGTGGTTTAGTCCCAGACAATGGTTATTTCTTTTTACTGCTTCAATTTGGGTTCTTCGGAATATTGATGATCCTATTACTCGTCCTCAGATGGGCATTTCGAAATAAAATTTTTAGTGACACTTTGGAGTCGGAGTTTGAGCCTGAACCCAATCCCTACATTTTTTACCTGCTCGGATGCATGGTCGCAGGAACTTTCATCCCTTTGAATTCTCCGATGTCGCTACTTTTTCTACTTGCCTTAGGTTTTAGACACAAAGTTGTATCAAATAAAATCTGAAGCTGAACTAATCCGCCAACCCATACAAACGATCTCCTGCATCACCTAGTCCTGGAACTATGTAGCCGAGTTCATTCAGTTTTTGGTCTAGTGCGCCGAGGACTATCTTTACGTCTTTAGTTCCGATGTGGTTTTCTACGGCTTTTAGTCCTTCTGGTGCTCCTAGAAGGCAGATGCATGTGACATCTGTTGCGCCTCTTTCGAAGACATAATCTATTGAGTCAATTAGAGTTCCACCGGTGGCCAACATCGGGTCAATGATGAATACCTGTCTATTGGTTAGATCATCAGGCAATCTGTTGGCGTAGGTATAAGGCTGAAGTGTTTCTTCGTCTCGCTTGATTCCTAGAAAACCGACTTCAGCAGTTGGTAGAAGTTTGACTATGCCTTCTAGCATTCCCAATCCTGCTCTCAGGATTGGGATGATGATTGGCTTAGGGTTGGAAAGCTTTAGACCTTGCGCTGTCGTTACTGGTGTTTCAATCTCAACTGTTGTAGTTCTAACTTCTCTAGTTGCTTCATAAGCCAGCAGGGTTACTAACTCTTCAACTAACTGTCTAAAGACAGGAGAGGGAGTACTTTTATCCCTTAGAACTGTGAGTTTATGGGTGATTAGAGGGTGGTCTGCCACATGAATACGCATAGGCTAAATCTAACAACTTTAAAGGTATCTGATGAGCAAGCAGTGGGAACCATATATGGTGGAGGCCTTAGCTGAAGCTACCTTGGCTATGGAATCTTCAGGGGACGTTCCGGTTGGTGCCGTGATTGTCTCTTCTTCTGGGGAGATTATTGCTCGTGCAGGAAATCAAAAAGAGTTGTTGGGGGATCCAACTGCTCATGCTGAAATAGTTGCCATTCGTGAAGCAGCTAGTGCTTTAGGTGATTGGCGCTTGAACGAATACACCTTAGTTGTGACTCTAGAACCTTGCGTTATGTGTGCTGGGGCTATCCAGGCAGCAAGGCTTTCCAGAGTTGTTTTTGGGGCTTGGGATGAAAAAGTTGGAGCCTCTGGTTCCCTTTATGACTTGGTGAGAGATAAAAGATTGGGATCTCAAATTGAAGTTATTTCTGATGTGTTGGCAGAAGAAGCTAATAGTCAATTGAAAAATTTCTTTTTAGAAAAACGCTAGTTGAGTATCTAAATTTGTTTACCTCGGCAACTAAAGGTAAACGGAAACTGAACGAGTTTAACAAACAATAATTCTTTGCAAGCATTTGATTTACAAACGTTAAACAAGCATGTCAAGCGAGAATGCTCTCTCTAAACTCAACTCTGTAGCATTCCATATAACCCCTATCCAGAGGACGACATGTTAAAAAGTAAGAAAACTGCTTGGCTCACGATTGTAGCCATGCTTGTACCGACCACAATTGGTCTCTTTGGTTCTTCAGCTGCACAAGCTGATGCATCATCAACTTCTCTTTCAACTTTCACTGTTAACGGATCTAATGCACTGACCGTTGACTCACTAAACCTAGACGTCTCAACACTGAACGTTGATGCTGCAACTGGCGAACTTTCAACTGATGTTGTTGCAACTGCTGTTGATGCTGATAACACCTTCACCACTGTTGTTGGAGACAAGAACTTGCACTTGGGTGCAAACACTTTGACTGTCACAGTTGAAGATTCAGCTTCGGTTACCCCAAGCACTGTTTACACAAGAACATTGAACGTTCTAAACAATGACAACTCAGCTGTGATCATCATCAACCAGGACGAGCTAATCAACAGTGAGAGCACCGAAGCTGACTGGGGAACAACCTCTGTTCCAGTAGTGGTTACTCCTACAGATTCAAACGCAACAGTTAAGGTCAACGGAACTTCTGTTGCTTTGGTTAATGGCGTGGCTCGCACCTCTGTTACTGGCCTAACTACTGGTGACAACGCTGTTTCAGTGGTAGTTACCGCTGCTAACGGGGAATTTGATGAGTCACTTTTCAACGTTTTGATCAACCAGAACACTGACACTGGAGCTACATTCACAGTTGACGGCATCATGGCCGACGATGGCGAAACTGTTCCACTTGATTACGGAACAACAGACCCAGTCATCGAAGTTATGACCACAGATGTTAACGCGACTTTCGTTCTAGAAGGTGGAAGCGACCTAATCACTGGTGAAAACCCTGTTGCAATCTACGTAACAGCAGAAGATGGTGTTACAACTCAGACTTACAACCTAACTTTGGTTGTTGCACAGAACAACGACACAGCAGCTACTGTTTATGTAAACGGTGTTGCAGCTGATGACGCTTCTGATGTAGTCCTTCCTTACCAGACCACTGACGTTACTGTTCGCGTTGAACTTGCAGATGCAGACGCTTCTTACATCGTTGATGGTGGATCACAGTTGCTACAGGGTCAGAACGACTTGGTTGTAACTGTTTTCGCTGCTGATGGTGTTACCACAACCAACTACGCAGTGAACCTGATTGTTTCTGATCCAGATGTAACTCTAAAGACCTTGAAGCTAAACGGTTCTTCAGTTGCAGACCAGGGTTCAGCTACTTCAACTAGCTCAAAGAACACTCTGCTTCTAGAGACAACTGACTCAAGAGCAACTGTTGCTGTTGACGGTGGAACATACAACCCAGCAACTGGTGCGCTTGTTCTTGCTAACGGTAGAAATGACATTGCGATCACTGTTACCGGTGACGACAAGTCAACTACCAGAGAGTACGACATCACTGTAAACGTGAACCTAGACGTAACTCTAAAGACCCTAAAGTTCAACGGAAACACAGTTGCAGACCAGGGTTCAGCTACTACTTGGACAGCACAGAACAGCTTGGTTCTAGAAGCTAATGACTCTAGATCAACAATCTCTGTTGACGGTGGAACATACAACGCTGCTGCTAAGACAATCGCGTTGGCTGAAGGACAGAACGACATCACCATCACTGTTACCGGTGACGATGGCGAGACCACTTTGGATTACACAGTAACTCTTGGCCGCTACGCGGTAAGTGTTGACTGGGAAGGCAATGCAGATGCAGTTGCAGCAACCGAAGGTGACGTTGTAAACGTGCCAGGTAGCGTTGAGGCTGTAACAGTTGATGCCGCTGCTCCATTCGATGGCTGGTTGGTTGAAGTTGAAGGTGCTACTGGCCTTGACTTCGGATACAACACAGTAAGCATCACTTACACATCTCCAGATAACTCAGTTGTGGTCTTGAAGAGCTTCTCAGTCTTCGTGGGTCAGGCTGACTTGTCACTGGCTTCACTAGCAATTGGTGGAAACGATGTTGAGTTCACCGGTCTAACTGGAACAGTAAGCCTTGAAGATCACCCAGTATCAGCTTTAGTTGAAGTTGAGACTGCAGACGCAAGAGCTACTTACCAGGTCACTGGTGGAAACAACCTAACTGTTGGAAACAACACAGTTACCGTTGTTGTTACTGGTGCCGACGACAGAACTGCAACATACACAATCACTGTTGTGGTGCTGGCTTCAGATGTTACTGACATTGACTCACTGTCAATCAACGGTGATGTAATCAGCGCAGATGCAGATCTAACTGAAATCGAAGCCGGAGTGCTTGACCTCAACGTTGACACTACTGATGTGAATGCAACTGCCGCGGTTACTGTTTCTCCAGTCGCTGGTTCAGTTGGTAGCTGGGCTTCTACAGCCAACGGTGTTACAACCGGTTCAGGTTACCTAACTGTTTCAGTTGTAGTTACTGCTGAAAACGGAACTGTCGCTGACGCTGTTACCTACAACGTTCTTGCTACTAAGGACTTTGATGTTACAAGCGGATCAAACCCAACTACTGACACTCTTCGCGTTGGAACATACGCAAAGAGCACACTCAGCACTGTTTCAGCTTGGTTCCCAGCTGGTTCTAAGTTGAGCTACATGTGGCTAATGAACGGTGACGTGATCGCCGGTGCAAGCACAAGCAGACTATTGCTTACTGCTGAACACTACGGTGCAGATGTTTCAATCCGTCCAGTGGCATACATCACAGTTGCTGGTGTAAAGAAGGCTTACTTCGGTCAGGCACTTGATGTTTCAAAGGGTATTATCGCCTTGGCTTCAACTCCTGGTATCACCGGTAAGGCACTGATTGGTAACACAATCACTGCAGTTCCTAAGAAGTGGAGCCCAGATGTTGAGCTTGCTTACCAGTGGTTCGTAAACGGAAGCGCCTTCTCAACTGGTGAAACATTCTCAGTAAGCGAAGACAACGTAAACGCTGGCGACACTGTGAAGGTAGAAGTTACCGGAACTCTAGATGGTTACGAATCTCTAACCAAGTCAAGCGCTGTGTTGACAGTTCTTCCTGGTGCTCTAAGAATCACAGAGAAGCCAGTAGTTTCTGTTGAAGGTGGCTACGTAACTGGAAGCACAATCACTGTTACTGAAGGTGCAACCAACTACGCAGATGCAACTGTTGACTTCCAGTGGTACCGCAACGGAGCAGCTATTGCTGGTGCTTCAGAAGCGACTTACACCACTGTTGCAGCAGATGTTTCTAAGAAGTTGAGCGTAGTCGTAAGCTACAGCGCTTCAAACTACTCAGCAACTTCAATCACTGTGAAGACTCCATCTATCAAGCTAGGTACTCTAGAGCAGCCTGATGTGGCTAACATCGCGCTGAACCAGACTCAGACCAAGCTGATGGCTATCGGTGGATACGCAACTTCAGAAGCAACCACTTCAGTCAAGTACATCTGGTACCGTAACGGCCGCGCAGTTCTTGGCCAGAACTCAAGCCAGTACACCCTAACTAGCAAGGATGCAGGCGCAAGCATTGCAGTCCGTGTTACAGCTACCTACGCTGGATACAAGTCAACTGTTAGCTTCACAACAGGTGACGACAACTACCAGGTAGATTAATCCCCGCAAAACACTGATCTCGGGCTCTCCAGAAGGGGAGCCCGAGACTGTTTTAACCCTGGTTTTGACATCTATATACATGCAGTAATCTTTTAGACGGTGACGTGTCCGAGTGGCCGAAGGTGCAACTCTCGAAAAGTTGTGTGGGTGAAAGCTCACCGTGGGTTCAAATCCCACCGTCACCGCCATTTTTAGCGCCAGATCTGCCTAAATCCTTCCTTATGGCCTCCTTGAAACATTAGGCAATAATTAGGTTGCGAATAGGTAAAGATTGTTAAAACCCTCTATTTTTCCCCTAATGTTATTCATAAGCGGATTAAGCCCGTCAAACCTAACGAGGAAGACCTAAAGTGTTTAAATCAAAGCGCGTATCACTCTTAACAATTTTCGCTCTACTTCTACCATCGTCTGCGGGACTCGCGACGCTTGGTGTTTCAGCTGCTAACGCTGCTGATAACTCGCTATCAACCTTCACCGTCAACGGCCAAGCTGTTGCAGACGGTTCAAGTGTTGACCTAGATCCATACACAACTTCAGTCGCCGTTGTTGCGATTCCGACAGATAGCTCATCAGTTGCCACTGTCACTGGTGCAACTGGACTTCAAGTAGGAAACAACCCACTTGTTGTAACTGTCAGCAATCCAGATGACACTTCCGCCTTGTACAACGTGAACCTAAACGTTGCTCTGAGCGACAACACCTCTTCTGTAATTACAGTAAATGGGGAAGAACTTATTAATGGTGAAGCGAAAGAACTTGACTGGGGAACTACCTCAGTGACCGTTGTCGCGACTCCAAATGACCCATTCGCAAGTGTTGTTGTTACCGGTGCAACTGGTTTGACCACTGGTGATAACTTGCTAGACGTTGTTGTTACAGCAGCCGATGGTGTTTCGAGGGAAGAAACTCAGATCACTCTGACCGTTCTGCCAAACACAGACACTGCGGTGTCAAGCATCACTGTTGACGGCGTAAGCGTAAACGATGGTGACACAGTTGGTCTAGACGCGCTAACCACCGACGTTAACATCGAAGTTGGAACTGTTGACCAGGACGCAACTGTCAGCATCACTGGCGGAGAGGGGCTATTCCCTGGTGCTAACTCAGTATCAATCATTGTTACTGCGGCTGATGGCGTTACTTCTCAGGAATACAACTTGACTCTTGATGTAGCTCTAAACATCGACACATCACTTGCAACTTTCACAGTTGATGGTTTCGACGTTGAGGACAACGACATCCTTGATCTTGACCCTCTAACAACCGATGTTGCTGTTGATGTTGAGACCACAGACCCAGATGCATCATTCGTAATCAGTGGTGGATCAGACCTAGTACCAGGTGGGAACGACCTAGTTGTCTCAGTATTTGCTGCAGATGGTGTCACTTCTCGCGACTACTTCGTGACTCTAAACGTTCTTCCAAACACTGACACATCAGTAGCTACATTCACTGTAAATGGTGACACAGTTGCTGATGGCGACAGCGTTGACCTAGACCCATTCACACAGGCTGTTGACGTGGTAGTAGAAACTACTGACCCAGATGCAAGCTACGTGATTGATGGAGACTCAAACCTAGTTGTTGGTGAGAACATTCTTACCTTGACTGTCACAGCTGCTGACCAGTCAACAACAATGGACTACCAGGTGACCCTGAACGTTGCTGCAAGCAATGACGCAACTTTGGGTTCAGCCACAGTTTCATACACTGCAGCTGATGGTTCAACTCAGACTGTTCCTGTGATTGATGGTGACGAAGTTTACCTACCGTCTAACACACTCTCAGTAGAGGTTTCAGTAAATCCAAACGACGCAGAAGCTACCTTCGAACTCGAGGGTGGATCTGACCTTCAGGTTGGTAGCAACGATCTAGTAATCACAATTACTGCTGCAGACGGTGTAGCTCAAGAAGTTGCAACTGTGTCTCTAATCGTGGCTGTTGGTGACGTAACTACAAACAGCTTCACAGTAAACGGACAAGAGGTTGAAGACGGCATGGTTGTCGACGTCGACCCAGG
>Ga0209400_1000446_pt1 | contig 35903 bp, 39 predicted proteins | sample M_130807_EF_Meta_FD_187313 | JGI IMG/M metagenome (GOLD analysis project Ga0209400, IMG submission 187313) | Freshwater microbial communities from Lake Montjoie, Canada to study carbon cycling - M_130807_EF_MetaG (SPAdes) (version 2) | ecosystem: Environmental > Aquatic > Freshwater > Lake... | reverse complement strand
CTGATTAACTAGTCGCAACTCGTTTCCGGTCACGTTGATCTCCTCGTCGGCGACGAATCGGCAAATCGGCTCAATAAAGGTCTTGAGTGGGAAGCTGGCATTCAAACTGGGTAAAAACACCGGCGCGTCCTCGTCGTATTCTAGTCCGGACAAAGCAAGTTCGGCTCCCTTGTGGATTAGGGTGCCGGCATCAGCCGCATCTTGGACCTGCTGGAAGGCACGCTCCAGTATGCGGTCGTGGTATTCCTGCGTCGTTTCGCTGGCTGTTGGTGGGGAGGCGTGGGCTGCGTCGGTGATCTGGCGAAACTTCCAGTCCTCAAGCTGGGGCTTGGCGAACATGCCGAGGATGGTCGTGACGCTGGGGTAAAGGCGCAACTCCTTGGCGTCGCGCAGGGTGGTGGGGCGGTAGGTGCCCGGCTTGGATTTTACCGGGACGGTGTGGTGGGCGCTGCCGTCGGCAGCATACCAGTGGGAGGATTTTTCGGCCATAATAGGTGGTGGTGTCAGCGGTTAGGTGGCGGGTAAATCAAAACGGCACGTCTTCGCCGTCGGGTGGGATGGCTACGTTAAATCCGTCGGACGCTGGCGGAACGCGTCTAGGTGGAGCAGGTGGTGGGGGTGGTGCAGGCGGAGGAACTTGTTCGGGCGCTGTCTCGTCAATGTCGGCGTTCTGGCTGTTGGCTTTGGCTCGGTCCTTGGGGGAGGGGGCAAGGTTGCCTTGCTCCAGATGCAAGCTCACGCGGATAATGTCGCTGGCGAGCGTGTAAAGGTCGCGGGTAAACGAGGGGACCATGCTGATGTCTGCGCCTGCGTAGCTGGACAGCAATGCGGCCATAGCCTGATTGATCGCCATGCCAACGGTTGCGCCGTGGATCACGCCGAGCGTAGCGGGGCGTGCGCCCGTCGGGACGCTGGCTGTTGTTGCTGTAGCTGGGGCGGCGGCTGGGGCGTGGGAACCAACAACGCGCACGTTGGCTTTGTCGCCTATGGTCAGTTCGTTTGTGTCTTTGTAACTGGTGAGTGTCATTCCTTTACCAGAAAAATGGACAACCTTGCCGGCCTTGCTGGTGAAGTCCGTTCCCCATGCCGTTGCGCCAATTGTGACGCTGGGGTTTTGTGGATCGGCGAGTTTCGCCTTATACATAGTTTTCCCGGTCTTGGTTTGGACGGTTTTGGCGTCGGCGACGACGGCTTCAAATTCTCCGTTGACGTAGGCTGGTGAGCCTGAGCCTCCGGGGGGCATAGATAATAGCTCGGTGATAGTAATAATTTTACTCATGTCGCTGGCTGTTGTTTGGTTAAGTTGCTAGCAAAAACGGGGTGGCGGGGGATTATTGTGCAGGTGACGGGGCAAAAGCCGGACGCCAGGGCGTGGCTTGTGAGACGGTCGATCACTTGTCCGATGCTGGGGCCGCGTGAGGTCCAAAGGGTGAACAGTTGCGCGGTGTTGCTGTCAACGGTGGGGCCGTTGGCAAGGCGCACGCGTGGCTGTTCTCCGTGCTGTAGGTGATGCTTAGTTGCGGTCATGGTCGTCGGGCAAGGGGCATAGTTTCTTGTGTGCTGCAGTAAGTGCCTGTTCAAGCTCAGCTATTAAGCTGGCAAACTGCCGTGGGCCGGGTGCGTCTGGCGGTGCGCCGTCGCGGGCGTTGCTGTAGAAAAAGACTGATTCCCCATCAGGGGAGGCAATCTGTAAAAGAACTGTAATGGTGTTGGTTGGTGTGGTCATCTGAAAAATAAGTCAGGTTTGGGCGCTGGCTGTTGCTGCCGCGATCACGGCGCGGGCGTGGTCAACGTCCTCGTCGCTGGCTATTGGGTGGACTAGGGCGCGCAGCGCGGCGAGCATGGCGGGCGCGGCGGCGATAAGGCGGGCGTTGGCTGTGGTTTCTGCGAGGCTCCAATATGCCGTACCGTTAAAGGTCGTTATCGGGGCGGTGGCAAGCGTGGGGCACTTGGTGTCTAGAATGTGTCGGACGCCGTGGGGCGTGGTGTGGACAAACCAAGGGCCTGGCGTGTGGCTGGCTGTTGGAGCGCTGGCTGTTGTCGTGTGGTTCATGGGAAGAAAAAGGGGGAGGGGGTTAGGCGCGGGCAATGACGCCGGCGCGGGTGAGGCTGCGCACGGCGCGGGCGTGACGCTGGTGCTGGGCGGCGGCGCGGGCGGCTTGGGCCTGGGCGCGGGCGTGCAGGATTTGGTTGATGGTCTGGCGGGTGGTTGGGTGCATGGCGGGAAAAGTTAAGCGGTGGTGCGGGTGAAATACTGGCGGCCGTAGGCGCGCCAGTTAATGGCGTTGCTCGCGTAAGGCTTGGCGGCGTTAGTGAGAAAGCGGTCGGGCGCGTTGGTCATGCGCTGGGAGTCGGCGCCGTCGTTAGATAAATGGACGCAACGCAGGTCACACCATATGCGGGCAAGAAGATCGCGGTTGGTGCTGGGTGTGGTGGTGGTCATGGGAGGGAAAGGGGCCGGTGGGTGGTTTAATCGTGGAAGTTGGTGCGGGTGGCGGGAAAGGCGCGGGCCTCGGTGCGCTCGTCGTGGTGCTGGTCGGCGAGTGCGCGAGCGGTGGTCAAGGCGGCGGCGTCGGCCGCGTCGCGTGTATGGTGGTAGCCTTGGGCGACAAGTTTACCCGTGTTGGTGCTCCTGAGGGAAAAGCGCCAGGGCAAGCAGTCGCGGGGGTCGTGGTCAAGGAAAGCAATGGTGGCGCTGGGTGGGTGCTGCCATATCTCGCCGGGAAGCGGGGTTGGATCGAGCACAGGGGACGGCTCGGTAAAGTCGGGGAGCGGCTCGGGGGCCGGCTCGGGCGTGGGCGCGGGGACCGGCGCGAAAAGGTTAAAGATTTCGGCAGCAATAGAGAGTTCGGTCTGCATGGTGGTGGGGGATTAACGACGGAAAAAGTGGAGCGTGCCGTCGGAGGCGCGGACGCTATAATAGTCGTAAAAAAACCATGAATCCCAAGTCCTCTGCCAGTCAATGCAGAGCCATGATGGGAGGTCGGCAGTGATGTCACCCCATTGGTTGGCTAGATTCTCGGCGAAGTCGGCTTCACTGTCTGCCGTGCCGACGTAGCGCTCGCGGAATTGGTCAACGGTTGGACCTTCGCCGTAGTAATCCGCCCAAAGGGCAAATGCCTCGCGCTCGTCGGTGCTGAGCGCAAGCCATTCCCAAAGCTCGGCGGGGGGTGCTTCGCTCTCGTTATACCAAGGCGAGGGGATGCCCTCGACATCCTGAAACATTAGTTCGGGGTCGGACTCGTCCGAGTGCAGGGCGCGGCAAGCCTCCAGAAAGTCGTCGCGGTCGTGGTAGGCTTCCATGTCGAGCCAAGCGCCGGCGATTGAGCCGGCGGCGTATTTGGCGTAGGTGCCCACGTAAAGGCGGGGCGTGGTGTCGGTGGTGGTCATGGTGGGGGGGGAAGGAGCCGGAGCGTTTGAAGCGCCCCGGCGGGTTGGAGTTGGTTGGTCAGGCGGCTTCCTCAATGGTAAGGTCTTCGGTGCAGGCTAGGCAGTCGGCTTCGTCCTCCAGCGCGGAAATAAGTCCGTCGAAGTCCTCGGAGCGGCCAAGGATCGAGGCCATTGAAAAAACGATATAGGTATCTAAGCCGTATTGCTCGGCCAAGTCGGTCAAGTAGGCGCGGCGGTTTTCAAAGCCGGCCTCGGTGTATTCGTTCTGGGCAGTGGTGGTGGTGGTGGTCATGTGGTGGTGTGGTGGGTGGCGGGCCGGAATTGGCCCGACATCGACACCAAAGCAAAACAGGGGAGTGTGTGCAAGCTCTTTTTTGCATGCGTTATGGTTTGGATACGGGGTTTTACCTCTGAAAAGTAGGGGTCAAAAATTCTTTTTTGGATACGCAAAAAGAGGGCTTAATGCATTTATTTTTGGCGTGCTTGACACCGGCGTCGGAGCTGTTCAGGGTGTGCGTGTCGGTGGGGAATTCTCTGCCGGCCGGTGGGGGTTTATCCTCGCCGTGTTCCTTTTCAATCGGTGGGCGCCCTCGGTCAACTAACCGGCTGGCGCTCGTAAATGCTGGGGGAAGGCTGGGGCCTCCTCCTCTCTGGTGGGGTGATAAAGTAGCGCCAAAGTTGGGGCATACCGAGCGCGAATCCTGCCAGCTCATGCGACGGCGACACGGCTTTCCAAGTCTGTCCAGACGCAAGTCCTCTCCCTCCTCCTGCTGCACGCTGGGGGAAGGGGGGGCTTTGCTCCGGCTCATCGTCTTTCCAAAGTAAGTCCAGCGAAGACCCGGCGAGGGACTGAGCGGGGGAACAGAGAGAGCAAACCGGGGAACCAAGGGGCAACGGAAGCGGGGAGAGTTGGAGCGGAAGGGATTGGAGAGGGAAAGGATTGAAAAGGTTTGGGATCGGGTCCGACCGGAAGGGGTGCGGGGAAACCAAGTGGGGCAAGCTGGTGCGAAAAGGTCCAAGCTTGACACCGAGCCGGCGGCGCCTCCACCTTGCTGGCAGCTAGCGCGCAATAGCGAAGGCGGACCGCGTATCGGAGTCTGCTGGAATCGCTCGCCCTCTCGGTCGGTCGGTCGGGCCGGGAGGGTCTGCGCTAACGTGCGTGCGCTTCGGAGCTGATCGCGTGCGCGTGCGGTCAGGGGAGCGCGGCGTGCGCTTTGGGCTTGCGCGGGGCTAGTTAAGCGGGGAGGGTCGGGCAGTTTACAACATGGTAATGGCAACAAAGGCACCAAGAAATCTACTAACTGCACGTCAGCGGGAGTTCGTGAGCGGGCTCCTTGAGGGCAAGTCGCCGTCTGTCGCCTACCTTGCGGCCGGCTACTCGCAAAGTGGCTGCATCGAGCATCTGCGCATCAAAGCGGCGGAGCTAAAGCGGCGTCCGGTGGTGCAGGCTGCACTGGAAGCGGGGCAGGCGGCGCAAGCTCGGGTCAATGCGGTCACGCGGGCGGACCTGGTGCGCGGTCTCCTGCGTATCATCGACCGGGAGGGGGCGGACAGTGAGGCAACGTCTCGGGATGTGATCGCAGCAATCGCGCAGGCGTCGCGAATGCTGGGCTTCGACAAGCCCACTGAGGTGCGGGTGAGTGTCGAGGGGTCGCTACTGGATCGCATACGCGCTGCTCGGCCAGTCATTGAGCTAGCTGCCGCTGAGGGTGCCCGGCATGCAATCGAGTCCAGCGCGGTCGCAAGTGAAGCCGTAGAGTTGGATGAAGCCGAGGGGGAGGCATGAGCCGTGCGGGCGTGCCGACCGTGCGCAGGTGCCCAGCGCGTGCCGCGTGCGTGCCGTGCCGGGTGGGGTGGGGGTGGGGGCCTTGCGCGCCGGAAAGGGGGTCGGGGGTGGGGGTGGGGGGCAAATCGGTGGCAGGGAGGTCGGGGGTTTACAGCCGGATTGAAATAGGCATACACTTTACGCCATGAAAATTGGTCAACGAATAGACCCTAGCGACTACGTGCTGCCGGAAGGTTTGAGCGATGGGGAGGTTCTTGCGCGTTTGGGGGACCCATTGATTCGGATTTGCAATCTTTACAGCATTGAGGATGCGGACGGAAAGGCAGTGAAGTTTGTCCCGAACCGTGCGCAGTGCGAGGTGCTGCACGCTGTTTTTGTGGATGGGGTAAAGCGCATAGCGATTCCCAAGGCCAGACAGCTAGGTTTTTCCACCCTGATAGCCCTGATTCAGTTTGATACGGTCCATTTTTGTCAAAAGGGGAGCAGTCTGCGTGGGGTGATTATCGACAAGAGTGTGGACGATGCGCAGGCGAAGTTGGCAAAGATCAAGTTTGCGTGGGAGAGACTGCCAAAGGAGTTGCAGGACAAGATGCTGATTTCAAACAAGGGGGCGATTGAGTTTGAGAATGGGTCCAGCATTAGTGCGGGGATGAAAGCGCGTGGTAGAACGCCGCAGGTGGTGCATATTTCGGAGTGGGGGCCGATAGCGCATAGGGATCCGATTAGGTCGGCGGAGATTGTGACGGGTGTTTTGCAGGCTGCGTCTGGTGACAAGGCATTGATTTTTGCGGAATCGACGCACGAAGGAGGGAAGGGAGGGGATTGGTATGAGTTGCTGAAACGGAGTCTGGAGACGCCGGAGGAGCATCGGACATCGAAGGATTTTCGAGTGATGTTTTTTCCGTGGTATATGGAACCGCGCTACACGGAAAATGGGAATGTGGAGCAAGTGGATAGGGAGGTGAGGGAGTATTTGGCGGGTAAGGAACTGGAGATTCAGATGAAAGGAGGGATGGACTTTCGGTTTACGGATGGGCAGAGGCTATTTTACTACAAAAAGCGGAGGGAGTTGGGGCGAAAGATTTACGCGGAGTTTCCGACGACCTTGGAAGAGAGTTGGATGACGCCGATTGTGGGAGCGATTTATGGGCCGGAGGTGGACAAGGCGCGATTGGCTGGTCGGATTGGGCCAAACGTGATGCACTACGAGGGGTTTCCGGTTTACTCGACTTTCGACATTGGCGCGCCGACCAACACGATTTGCTGGCTCTGGCAGATTATTGGGGATCGAATCAATTACTTGGAGTGTTTGAGGGGTGGGGATGATTGCAACACGCCCGGAGATTGGGCGCGCAGGTTAAAAGCAAAAACGGCCTACACGTATGGCGGGCATTTTCTGCCGCATGATGGGGAAACTTTGTGGGCGCGGTTGTTGCGGGAGTCGGAATTACGTGGGGTGGTGTGTTTGCCGAGGCCGACGGATGTCTGGGATAACATTAACGACGCGCTGACCTCGTTTTCCCGCTGTTTCCTTCATGCGAAGGGGTGCGAGTGGGGGATTAACTCACTTGAGGCTTATAGGGCAAAGGAAGAAGGAGGGGACACTGGGACGGTTAAAAACGTGCCGGTCCATGATTGGGCGTCTCATGCCTCGACGGCGTTTGGCTACACACATCAGGTAATTCGGCTAGGGTTGTGCGTGGATCGCTCGGCCATGCCGGTGCGGCCAAAAGCGCAGATGCAAAGGCGCCCGCAGAGCTTGACTGGGTTGGCAAGCTGGAGAAAACCTAGGGTCATACGATGAACACCCATACCCTGTGCCAAATGAGTCCATTGATGATGGCCAGGTTGGTTTATCAAAAAGAGGAGTGTGCGCGAACGTTTGAGGAGGATTTGAAATGGCACTTGGAAAACGGGTTTGTTTTTTCTCGCCCTGATTTTTTTGTCATGGGCAGGCCGGTAAGGTCATGGGACAGGCAGGAATTGATAACGGGGTTGTATCGTTTTCCGTCGGGTCAATGTGATTGCTGGCACGTTTATTTGATGGCCGGCAATGTAGCGAGAGCGTGGGGAATGTTGCCTTGGGATTTGCCAACAATTTCATATGAGCGTAACAACGTCTTGCGTTTTCATCGGCTGGCGTCTATGCGTCGATTATCTGGAAACCTTTTACCTACCAAACCATGAACTTCACTCATCCGTATTATCCTCGTGACCGCAGTTTTTTCAAGGGAGCCAAACCACCTCCTGTGCCGCCTGCAATTCCGCCGGTCACTGAATCGCCAGTGCTGAAAAAAACGATGGAATTGGAGCAGCGTCAACTTGCGGCCAAACGCAAAGGGATGCAGGCTACGCTCATGGCCGGTGAGACGGGTGGCGTTGCGGACGAGAAAAAGACCCTGCTTGGATCGTAAAGACAATGGAAACCCAAGAACGCGGCGGCCGGAATGACAAAGACGAGAAGGCGGAGCACCTGATTGGTCGCTACGACAACTTGAAAGGCGACCGTGGCACATGGGACACGCTTTGGCAGCACATTGCTGACTACATTCAGCCGCGCAAAAGCCAGATAACGACCAAGAAAACGGAAGGGGTCGATGGCTACACTGACGATCTCTACAACCTGACGGCAATTCGGGCCAATCAAATCCTGGCGTCTGGCCAGATGGACTATCTTTTTACCGGAAAATGGTTCTCGTTTGAGCCGTCGGTGGAGCTTGAGGCCGATGACGTAGCCAAGGCGTGGTATCGCCAATGCACTGACGTTACAATGCGGGAATTGTCGCGGTCTAATTGGAACCTAGAGATTCATGAAATGCTATTGGATCGCGGTGCGTTTGGCACTGCGGCTATTCTTTGCGAAGAAGGACGGGCGGGTCGCTTGTTGGCGTTTCACAAATTTGACGTAGGCACGTTTGTTATTTCCGAGGACCACGAGGGGAATGTTGATACCCTAATGCGCGAGTTTGAGCTTACTGCCCGGCAGGCCAAACAAAAGTTTGGCGAGCAAAACCTTGGTCCGATTGTCCGCAAGGCTTGCATGGATGAGCAGCAGATGGATAAAAAGTTTAAGTTCATCCACGGCATTTATCCACGCGAAGAAGGCACATATGACCCACAAAAGGTTGACGGCGTGAATCGCCCAATTGCATCATGTTACGTCAGTCGTGATGACCGCATGGTGGTGAAGGAGGATGGTTATTTTGAGGCGCCGTTGGCTGCGTCTCGATTCCTCAAGTGGGGCGACTCGGTTTATGGCTACTCGCCAAGCATTGAGGCATTGCCTACTATTCGGCAGGTGAACAGCCTGGAAAAAAACTGGGATGCGCTTACTGAGATTAAGGCATTTCCCCGTATTTTGATTCCTGACGGCATGGAGGGGGACGTGGATCTTCGCGCTGGCGGCATTACGACCTTTGATCCTAACGCAGCAAACGCATTGCCACGTGAATGGGGAACGATTGGTGATGACCGGACGCTCGGCCAACGCGTTCAGACCAAGGATCAAGCCATTCGAGAGGCATACCACGTCGATTTGTTTATGATGCTTCAGCAAATTGAGCGTCAGATGACGGCCTACGAGGTGCAGCAGCGTTTGGCCGAGAAAGTCACTGCGTTCAGCCCGACATTTTACCGGCTCCAGACCGAAGTCACAAATCCGCTACTCATGCGTATCTTTTCGGTTTTGTTCAGGGCAGGCAAGTTTCCCCCACCGCCGCAATCCGTCATGGTTGTATCGCCAGACGGAAAATCGCAGGCGCTTGCGGTGCCCGAGGTCACGCTTACGTCCAAGTTGGCAATGGCAATCAAGGCGGCGGAGAATAATTCGTTCATCCAAATGATGCAAATTATTGCTCCGATTGCTCAGATTCAGCCCGACGTAATGGATAACTTTGACCTAGACAAAGCCAGTCGAGGTATTGGCCGCAATTTGGCTATACCCGTGGACTGGGAACGCTCGGCAGAAGATCGGGATGCTATGCGCGAGCAACGCGCTCAGGCAGCACAACAAGCGCAAGCACTGGAAACCGCCCGAGTAGGCGCCAAAGCGGCCAAAGATGTAAGCGCCGCCACCCCTGAGATTCGGAAGCAGATGGGGTTGAGTTAATTTATGGATGAAAACGTAAAACCGGAGTCTCAGGCAGATAAACTGGCCCTTGCGTATGCAATGGTCTTTGGGCGCGATGAGGCGCACCGCACGGAGCAACAGCAATTGGTGATGCAGGACATGTGGCATCGAGGCTATTTACGGCGATCTACTGCCGTGGCTATGGCCGACGGCAAGGTATGTCCGGTCAAAATGGAAATCGCAGAGGGGATGCGCATTTTCCACCTCGACACCCTCAATTATTTGGACCGGGCAAAGAGGCTCGGCACCACAAAAACAAAAACTAAAGCTACGCTAAAATGAGCAATTCACAAGTAGAGCAAACCGCTCCAAGTATCGTTTACTCGGTAAGCGACGATGGCCAAGTTATCCGCACTGACAAAGATGGCGCAGTTCATGTGGCCACGTTAAAGGAAGGAAACATCCTTGTGCTGTTCGAGGCGTGGGAAAAGCTGCGTCCGGCCATTGTTCGCTATTTGAACGCCAATGGAAAGACGCCAACTGCCATTTACCGAGAGGGCGATGAGCCGTCGGCTAAGGCAAAGCGCGAGATTCCACCTATGCCGCAAAAAGACTGGGCAATGGGCGACAAGACTCCGGCGGTTGTCGAGTGGTATCGTAAATACAAACCGGAAGAATACCGGGCGCGCTACGGCATTCTCGGCAATGGCACCGTTACCAAGTATCGCAAAGTGCCCAATGAGCGCGGTGAATTGAGCACTGAGGCATACGAGACGGATGCGGTCATTTCCCGCCGTAAAACCCATTTGACGGAAAAGAGCGAAGCCAATGAATCAGGCGGCATTACCTACGACAGCAACTAATCAGCTATGAACATTTACACGAAACGTCTTTACGATGAAGCTGGCGGTGGTGATGCCGGCGGTGGTGGCGGGGCCGCATCTGCACCAGCCGGGGGCGATGCAGTATCTTCTCTGATTTCGGCTCCGCCTACTTCGGCACCTACTACTCCGCCTGCCTCCACGCCGCCCGCTTCCGCATCGACTCCGCTTAGTGCGCCGCCACCTATCCCCGCGCAGGTAGCCGGCGGGGAGGCGTGGTATGTCGGGCTTTACGATGCATCAGGTAAACTCAACACGGCCAAGTTTGACGCGTTACCAGCCCACCTCAAAGCCCACAAGGATACGTTTTCAAAATATCAGACCGTTGAGGCATTGCTTGGCGGTTTTGCCAACGTGTCGAGTTTGGCTGGAAAGAAAGCATTGGCACCGTTGCCGCCCGATGCTTCGCCGGAGGCCAAGGCCGAGCGGGCAAAGGTCATGGCCCAGCTTAATAACGTGCCTGAAAAGCCAGAAGGATACGGTTTTAAGCGCCCTGACAACATTCCAGAGGAAATGTGGAATGGCGACTACGTTAATGGCGTCGCTGCAATTCTGCATAAGCACCAAGTCAGCCCGGAGGCAGCAAAGGAATTGATGGCGTTTGACGAAAGTCATGGCCTTAAAATTGGTGAACAAAGCAAAGCCGCCGTAGCGCAAGCCGAGGCGGCAGAAGCCAAGGCATTAAAAGACGCATGGGGAGCGGATTACGCCAAAAACATTGATTTAGCTGTGCGCGGTGCCCGCACGCTAGGTTTTGAGCCAAACGACCCAGTGTTTAAGAGTTCAAAGGTTGTGCAAATGGTGGCCAAGTTTGCGTCAATGATTTCCGAGGATCGGCTTGTTTCTGGTGAAACTACGGCAAATGCCGGTATGGATGACCGGGCAAAAGGTTTGGACATCATGAAAAATCCAAACAATCCGCTCTACCAAGCGTATCACAACCCAAGCCATCCGCAACACGCGCAGGCGGTAGAAACAAAATCAAGATTTACTCAATCTTGGCTTGCAAAGCAGCAAAAGCCCGCCAGAGCTATGTAAGTCAGCGGTTCTTTTTGGTGGACTAACTGGGGGAAGCCCGTTCCTGTGGTGGGAACGGGCTTTATAGTTGACACGCATTAAGAGCGTCATCAATACAGGAAACAGAGAGCACGAAGACACCTCGCAAAACGAGCCTTTCGGCCTCGGCATAGTCCGAAGCGCAAGGCCCAAGCGGAAACCCAAGCGCGAGGAACGGTAGTCAGCCCGAAGCTGGCAAAAAACCTAGCGCAATACGTTGCGCACGCTGGAGACCAATCAAATGCTTACTCAACTTCCTGAACACTTTCAGACAGACTTTGCCGACAACTGGGACCACCTGGTTCAGCAAAAAGAATCCCGCCTCGAAAACAAGGTGAAGCGCGTTACCGTCAAAGGTAAAGAGCGCACCTTTTCGCAACTTGGTAAATCCAAGATGCGCCTCATCACTACCCGTAACGGCAAGACCATTCCTAGCGACACGCCTATGGCCAAACGCTGGTTGCGTCCGAAAGGCTATGACGAGGTAACCTTCATCGACCAGTTCGACCAGATTGCTTTGGGCGAGCTTCCCACTCCTGAGTCCGAGCACGTTGAGTCCCACGCTCGCGCCGCTAAGCGCACGATGGACCAAACAATCATCGATGCCCTTACCGGCACTGCTTATATCGGCGAAGACGGCACCACCGCCGTTGACCTCGGTATTGGCCAAAAAGTCGATGTGGACTATGTGTTCAGTGGCGCTGCCGCTAACTCCGGTCTTACTTTGGCTAAACTCACCCGTGCCGCCTATATCCTCGACAAAAACGAGGTCGAGAAGGATGGACGTTATATCATCGTTACTGCCAAGCAGCTAAACGACCTCCTCACCAATGTGGTCGAAGTTAAGTCCACCGACTACAACAACGTGAAAGCCCTGGTTGACGGCACCATTACCCGCTTCATGGGTTTTGAGTTTGTGCAAACCGAGCTTCTTTCCCTTAATAGCACCGATGTCCGCACTTGCGTTGCTTACCAGCGCGACGGTTTGGCCTTTGGTATTGGCATGGACAAGTCCGTTAAGATCGACATTCGCGCCGACCTTAACCACACCGTTCAGATCCGCACCGTTCTCATGATTGGCGCTACCCGCCTTGAGGAAGAGCGCGTGGTTCTGATCGCCTGCGACGAATCCCCCTAATGTTTAGGGAATCAACATACAACTAACAACATAGGAGATTACTCAAATGGCTATTCTTAATTCTACAATCTACACTCAGCAGACTCAAGCTGGCACCAAAGGCTTTGGCGGTCGCGCCTCTGCCGTTAACGTGTCCGGCGCGATGTGCTATGCGACGTTTACCTACACCGTGACTGGTTCTGAAACCACTGCCGACACCATTAACTTTGGTCGTCTGCCAGAGGGTGCAGTTGTCATTCCGGGCCTTTGCCGCATCAGTAGCGATGGCATCGGCGGCACTGGCGCTATCACCAAGATTGGTGACGGTGGCGTTGATAACCGTTATTCCAGCACTTCGGTGGCGGTTGCCAGCGCTGGCTCTACGGCGTTTACCCCCACCAACGGACAAGTCGTTACTCCGGTTGGTGTTCCTGACGGCTATGAAACCATCACTGGCGTCCTGACCTTTTCTTCCGCTATTACTACCGGAAAGAAGATCACGCTCAATATGGTCTATCACACCGTAGCCTAAGGCTGGCGACGGTTGTTTTTGCCCGCCTTGGCGTTATGCGCTGGGGCGGGCTTTTCTTTAATCAAAACCATATTTTACCATGAGCAGACTCAGTGCAGATAAATCAGCGGCAGTCGTTCTTTCGACCGAGGATATTGCGGCCCTTGTCAACACGCCGACGACTACCTTTATCAATTCAACGGCATCTACCAATGCGACCAGCGTCAAAGCTAGTGCAGGAACCGTTTGGAGCATCCTTGCGTGCAACACCAATGCAAGCGTGCGTTATCTGAAGCTCTACAACAAGGCTACGGCTCCGGTGGTGGGAACCGATGTTCCGGTGCTTACCTTGCATCTCCCCACCGGAAACAATGCAACCATTCCCATTGGGTCTAATGGCGTGCGGTTCACCACTGGCATTGCGCTGGCAACAACCGTATCCGCTGGAGACACAGCCTCAGATGCGGTGGCGGCAGGCGAAATCAAGGTTGCGGTCAGTTTCACGTAAAAATCCGACCGGGCGGACAATCCCGGACAATTTACAATGGCCCTCACGATTACCGACATCTGCAATCAGGCTCTTGGACGCATTGGTGCGCAACGCATCATGGCGATTGACGACAATGACAGCAAGAGCGCTCGCGTGTGCAAAAACGCCATTGAGGCCACGATTAAAGAAGTGGCGAGGGCTGGCGACTGGAATTGTCTGAGGGTGCGGACCACGCTTGGACAACTGGTAGCCACCCCGGCATTTGAATGGGCCTATCAATACCAACTACCGTCCGATTTTATCAGTTTGGTTGAGCTTAACGGCGTCGATTACCACGGCCAACCGCAGGATGACTGGGAGATTGAAGGGCGCCTATTGCTCACTGACGCAGAACGGGCCGACGTAAAATACACGGCTTACGTCGAGGATACGTCCATTTGGGACGCTTTATTCACCAACGCGGTAGTAGTGCTGCTTGCGTCAAAGATTGCGGTTTCAATCCGTCAGGACGAAAATATGGCGTCTAGTTTGTTGACCGAGTATCACCGCATTTCACTTCCGCAGGCGCGCACCAAAGATGGCAATCAAAAGCGCCGCATTCGTTTTGATCCCACTAAGGAATCCATGTTCTTGTCCTCGCGCTACAATTCCACCAAGGGATAAGTCATGGCCCAAAGAGCACGCACCCAAAAGAGTCAGGTTAGCTTCAATGCGGGCGAACTGTCCCCGTTGCTGGATGCCCGTATTGACCTAGAAAAAAGCAACAATGGGTGCAGGCAGCTCCAGAACGCCATTATTGAGACCTATGGGGCAGCGCGACGTCGGCCCGGATTGCAGTTTATCGCAGAGGCCAAGTATGCTGACAAAAAGTGCCGTTTGCTAGATTTTCAGTTTTCGACCACGACTACGTTTGTCATTGAGATTGGCGATTTTTACATGCGGTTTTTTAGTAATGGGGCGCAGGTAGTAGTAGATGACGACCCATATGAAATAGCTACCGATTATGCGGAAGCCGATATATTTGACCTGCAGTTTGCTCAAATCAATGACGTAGTTTACATCACGCACCCATCGTATCCTGTGCAAAAGCTGATACGAATAGCAGATGAAAATTGGACTATTGGTAGCGTGGTGTTTAAGGATCCTCCCTTGTTGGATCAAAACATCACGACTACCACGCTAACACCTAGCGCATTGACAGGAACCATTGATTTAACTGCTTCAAGCGCATTATTTGAATCGACGCACGTTGGTTCCACTTTTGAAATTGTTTACCTACGCACCGACATCTCTATTCGTGCGGCTATTACGGCCAATACGCCCAGCAGTCCACCGCCGCCTACCATGCGGATTAGTGGAAAATGGCGCCTACGGACATCTGGGACATGGGATGCTGACGTATTGGTGCAGCGGTCTTATAACGCTGGAACAACATGGGAACTTGTGCGCAAGGTGGAGTCGTCTAGCGATTCAAATTACGATCAAGAGGGGACTGAGTCGGAGGATGCCATTTACAGAATAAAAATTGAAAATTGGGTATCCCAGTCGAACAGCCCGCGAGCAATTCTTGAATTGGATGACCCGTATGGTCGCGGCTACGTTGTCATTGATGAAGTCACAGATTCCACCACTGCCGTTGCCACCGTTTTAACGGAAAAGGGGTTGTATGGCACTGCCGCCACTCGCTATTGGTCGGAAGGGGCATGGAGCGCAAAGCGCGGGTATCCTGTCGCGGCTACCTTGTTTGAGCAACGTCTATGCTTTGCGGGCACGGCCTATCAACCGCAAACGGTCTGGGGGTCGGCGCTGGACGACTACGAGAACTTTAAGATCGGGACCACCGATGCGGACGCTTTCGCCTATTCGATTGGAGCGCAGGAACGAAACTCGATTCAATGGCTGGTAGCGCAAAAAGCGCTTTTGATTGGAACAACCTCCGGCGAGTGGTCCATGCAAGGTAGCACGGATTCGGCTTTGACTGCCACCAATGTGCTTGTTCGCCGTCACTCCAACTACGGCTCAAAAGCAATTCAGGCCGATTTGGTCAACGAAGTTGTTTTGTTTGTTCAACGCCAAGGGCTGCGGATTCGAGAAATGACCTACTCGTTTGAGCGGGATGGTTATGTTTCGCCTGATTTGACGGTGCTGTCCGAGCATATCACCGCCGGCGGCATATCGGAAACGGCAATTCAGCAACAAACACAAAGCATTGTCTGGGTAGTCACCGGAAACGGAAACCTAGTTGGCATGACCTATGAGCGCGAACAAAACGTCGTGGGATGGCATCGTCATACTACGGATGGGCTGTTTGAGTCTGTGGCTACGGTTTATGGGGCAGGGTCAGACGAAATTTGGTGCGTAGTAAACCGAGAGATTGATGGACTGCCCAGGCGCTATGTGGAGCGGTTAAATCCCGCCGCATGGACCAGTATTGAAAATGCGTTCTACGTTGATTCTGGGCTAACTTATAGTGGCGATCCAGCGACTGAATTTTCTGGGCTTGGTCATTTAGAAGGAAAAACCGTGGCTATTTTGGCGGATGGGGCGCCAGTGGCCGACCAAGTTGTCGTAGATGGTGCGGTGACGTTAAGCGATTCTGCCAGTGTGGTTCACGTTGGGTTACCTTACGAAACGATCATCCAGCCTATGCGTCTAGACATGGATCCGGCGGTAGGCAATAGTCAAGGTCAGGTAAAGCAGGTGCGCAAAATTGTTTTGCGATTAAGCAAGACACTGGGCCTATCTTACGGGGATGGGACAACGACCTATAACCTCAATTTCCGAGATACGGCGGACCACATGGATGCGCCGCCGCCCTTATTTACTGGAGACAAGGAAATCGACTTTGACGGCAATTTTGACTTGGATACGCCGGTTATCGTAAAACAGACGCAGCCACTTCCTCTGTGCTTGCTGGCAATCATCACCAAGTATGCCATTACCGGAGACTGACATGACAACTGAAACCAGTATGGCGATTGAGGGTTTTTCGACCGGAGATTTGACGGCGGACGAGCTATCGCGTATGCCGCAAGTCAAATGCCCAATAACGCATTATCAGCCACCTGGAGTTTATTGTCGGCAAATCTTTATGCCGGCAGGCACTTTTGTAGTTGGTCACGTTCACAACACCGAGCACATCAACATCGTTATTCAGGGAAAGGCGCGTGTGCTTATGAATGGTGTGGTTCATGAAATAAAGGCACCATTTAATTTCATATCAAAGAAAGGAGTGCGTAAAGTGCTCTACATTCTGGAGGATATGATTTGGATGACCGTTCATCCCACTAAAGAAAAAAACCTAGAGAAACTGCTACCAAAGCTAATCGACATTAACGCCTCTACCGATGCAACGGATCAAGAGGTCCAAAAATTATTGGAGGACGCAAAATGACAATGGCATGGACGGCAGTAGCATTAACCGTTGTAGCCACATCGGTTTCAGTTTATGGTCAGGTTCAGCAAGCGCAGCAAGCCAAGGCGATTGGCAAATATAACGCCAAAATGGCAGAGGCGCAGGCTAAGCAAACTGAAATGGATGCTGCCGAGAACATCCGGCGCAAACGCAAGGAAAACGCCCGGATACTGGCAACGCAGCGGTCCAAGTATGCAAAGGCTGGCGTCATGGAGGCCGGCACGCCGCTAGAGGTTATGGCGGAAACGGCGGGGAACATGGAGCTAGACGTGCTTGATTACAACCGTCAGCAACGCATCAATGCGCAGAATCTCCGCCAACAAGGAGCAATGGACCTAGCAATGGGCAAGAATGCTGAGCAGGCTGGTTACATCAACGCTGGTGCCACATTGCTGCAAGGGGCGGGGCAAGCGGCTGGTATGGGGGCGATGGCATCACGGCCCGCCGCAACTCCTGGCCCGAACACAGCGGCGGGTATGCAAGCAGCGGGCGCGCCAACGGCACTATCTGTTCGTAGCGGCATCGGCGGCTAATTTCTAACATGGCAAACATTCCCACCATTCCGCTTTCTTCCGTTCCCACGGCGCAGATCGGCGCGCCAAGGGCAGATGCCGGGGCGTTTGCTGCGCCATATCAAGCGCTGGTCAACGTGGGCGGCGCTATCTCCGATGTAGCGCAAACGGTGAACAAGTATGCCGTGATGAAACAGGAGCATCACGATAACGGATTACTGGCCAAGGAGGAGAACATCCGGCTGGAGACTGCGGCACGGATAGAGGCCGAACTGGACCCGGCGAAGAAGCCGATAAAGGAGTGGGGGACCTACATCGACGACACCTGGCGTGAATACGAGTCGGCTCGGGCGAAGCGGCTAAAAGAAGATGGATGGTCGGAGCGCGCCGCCGAGGTCGATGGCATCAAATACAACGACGAGCGCACACGGCTCGGGATTCAATATAAGACCCACACCGACAAAGCGCAAATCAATGAGGACAACACGGCACTTACCGTGAACATGGAGCAAAACATTTCAGCGGGCAAGGTAGAAGCTGCGTTTGAGGCAATAGACAAGATGAGCCTATCTCCAGTAAACAAAATGGCGCTAAAGGCCGAAGTGTTGCCTAAATTGCAATACCAAGTCGGGTTGCAAGAAGTGGCGGCGGACCCATTTATTGCTTTTGATAAACTAAAGGAAGGGAAAGGTTTTGAGTCGCTGAACCAAGAGCGGCGCTATGCGCTGTTGAATCAGGCCCGTAATGGCATGAACAATGAGCGCATAGAGGTGGCCAATTCGCTACAAGAGCGGCGCTTGGCTGGCGAAATCATCCCCGACGACGAATTGATGGCTCTGGCGGAGACGCGTCGCATAAATGCGGTTACCGCAAAGGCCATAATCAAAGAGCAAAAGCGGATGGCCAAGGAAGCGGAAAGCGGAGCTAGGACGATGATGCCGGAGTCAAAAGCCTACTCGGCCAAGGTTTTGTCGTTGGTTAATGCCTACGACGCCAGCGCAGATACCGATAGCAGCAAGTTTGTTGAGCTGACGGAACTGGTGGCGTCAATGCCGCAAGGTATTGCAATGGACGAGGCAACCGCACGTTTGCGGTCTAAGGACACCGAGCGCAAGCAAGGCGGCGGAAACCCAATCAAGAAGGACATGGATGCGCAGATGAATGACCTGTTTGAAAAGGGTCATTTCGGGAAGGTGAAACCGACCTATGCCAACGAACCGTTTGACACAAAACAAGCGCTGCCGGCTTACGAGAATTTCAATCGCACCAAGGACTTGATGGAAAAATGGTGGCTAGATAATCCTACCGCTACCCGAGAGACGGCGTTTATGGAGTTTAAGCGCCTCACGCTGTCAAACTATGTGGTAAATGCTCGAAAGGCGATAGCGCCACAAGGCAATGCCGTTGCTCCGGTGCCCGTAAGCGGGCAAAACATGAATCAAGGGCGGACCGCACTTGAGATTTTGGGACTTTACCGCCTGGATCAACCTACCAAATGACGATTCTATCAGATACCGATGCCCTGACGCTGACAAATGCGCTGCCTCATCTGGATAAGCCACAGCAAGATCAGGCAAAACCATTACTTCAGGCTTACGCTGCCGCCAAACGCGAGCAGGGGCTAGCTCCATTTGAACCGTCAGCCGAGCAAAAGCGCATAACCAGAGATCGCCAGCGAGCTAACTTTGCCGGCCTAGACAAGCTAGACGTGGCCCTTGGGGCCGATAAAGCAAAAACCCTAGATGACGCAACGGTGGGCGCCGATAATCCGCGTGGCGTGAAGGCACGAGCCATTGTCGAACAGCATATTTCTGAGACCATTGGCAACCTGCCGGCAGGGTGGAACGAACATGGCTGGGACGCCACGAAGTCAGTTTACGCCGACCATGTGCTGGGCATAAAGCGGGACAACATTCAGGATGAAGAGCTTTACCAGTTAATTGGGCAGCGCTTTCAAAAGGAGGACGACGAGCAGGCTATGTGGGGTGAACGTGCTGCTTCGCTGGCTGATTCTGCGATTAAAGGAAGAAGTTATGCTGACGCATGGGAATACATGACGGTTGGCATTTGGAGCGATCAACGGTGGGACAAAAAAACCCACGACCTTCGTCGCAATCAATTTCGCGATTTTTACGGCAAGCTCCAGACCAAGACGACCGAGCTTACGCCACTGGCTGAACATGCGGTAGAAGTGCTTAAAACGTATGGCGGCACCACCAATTTGCGCCGTGCGGTATGGAACACTGATTCCCTCAAAAACCTGACAAGTGAAATTGCCAACCTGCCGCGTGAAGATTGGCCGGTGCTGGCATCATTGATTCAGGCAAAGAATAAACCAGCGCAGGAAATGCCTTCGACGTTCGGGGCAGATGAGCAAGGCAAGGGACAAACCATGCTTGATCGCGGCATGGTTATACTTGGAAAAGGCGCGGCAAAATTTGGCGTGAGGGCGTCCCGTGATTTCGTGGACTTGTTCAAGGACGCTATTGACCTGAATCAAGCCGAGGTGGAGCAAAATGCGCGCACTGCAAAGCTACCTTACGAGCAAGCAAAGCGCGTAATAGAAGCAAAGATGGCAGGCACCTTAAATCAAGGTGCTGTTCCATTTGGACTGGAGCAAAAAGCCGGTGCGATTGAGTTCACGCCCGCCGACTTTGAGGCATTCAAGGCAAGAAATGCAGCGGACGCAAAACAGATAGATGCGGCCAATTTTGTTAATGGATTGGCAAACGGCGTAATAAATCCACAGAAGTTCGACAATTATATCGTCGATGCCTTGGCCAGTTCTCCGGGCATGTTTGCCTATACGGCAATGTCGGCAGTGCCATACGTGGGCATTCCCCTGGTTCTAAATACGACCTACAACAAGGAAATGCGGGATGCTCGCAGTCGTGGCGTTGCATGGGGTGACACCTCTACGTTTTCTATGGGGTCGGCGGCAGTGCAAACGGCGCTAGAGCATTTCATTGGGCAAAAACTTCTGTTTGGCACTCTGCCAGTGCTTCAACGCATTGCGGCAAAACCGCTGACGGCGCAGACAGCCAAAGCATTTGCAGGACGGGCAGCATTTCAATTTGCTACCACCTACGTCCCAGAGTTTGCGACAGAAGCCAGTCAGGACATCATGGGAATGGTTTTCCAGACCATTGCCAGCCGACTAGACCCTAGCATACCGGCTGCAACGATGGAGGATCTTAAATCCTACGGAGCAACCCTGCCGGCCACGGCTATTGCTTTGTTGCCAATGACCCTTATCGGAACGGTAAACGCCACCTTTGCGGATAAAGCGTTTGGCCGGCAATACCTATCCAGTGAGCGTTCGCTTATGGCGGTCGGTTTTACCAAAGAAGCGGCGGCGGAGATTCTTTCGGCACCTACGCAAGAAGCAGTATATGAAATGGTGCATGGCTTCTGGGACAATGAGGAAAAGCGCCAAATGGACACCGATGAACAGCGGCAGGCTATGGCCGCATTGGAATCGGAAATGGCCGGGTATTCAGCAAGTCAGAGCCAAGGTGCGAGCATAGCGCAAACCGATGCCGGCACGTATGCCGTTTACAACTCCGTGGGCCAATACGTGGATGAGGCCGCAACCGTAGAGGATGCGCTGGCATTAAAGGAGGATGTGGATAAGGCGGAGATGGCCACAAACGAAGAGCGGGTGCGCGACCTGATTGACTTTTTTGAGGCACGTTTGGGCGGATCGACCATTTACGACCCAAATACAATTCAGCGCTTGTCGGACCGCATAGGTAAACCCGAGGAGCAAGGCGGGATGACCGAGCAGCAGGCAAATGCTCTGGTGGACCTCTACATTAAGATGGGGGCAATTAAGCCCGGCAATACTGCAAAAACCGTCACCATACCCGGCGAGAGCATTCGGGTGTATGACGCAAAAACCAAGATTTATAGCTATGCGGAGCGGCTTTGGGCAGGAGCCAATCCGCTTACTTTGGTTGAGGAAAAGACCGAGACTCATATCAAGGAGCAGATAGACAGGGGTGACGTCGGGATTACTGAAATCGAAGGCTGGCAGGACCAGGTTGAGGGGAAGCAGGATCGGGCCGGAATGAACGAGGAGACGCGTTACCGCGCTGCCGTCGAGTTTTTCAGCAAATCGGCAAAGGCTTACGTCCTTGGGCGTGGCGAACAAGAGAAGGCGCTGCCATTGACCATGCGTGCGGTCATGGAGCAACTGCGGGAGTTTTTTGCCAACCTAATGGAATTGACTGCGCGGTTAATCCAAATGGAGCAGGACGGAAACCTTCCCATTGGCTTCAGAAGTGAATTGCGCCGGGCGCTCAAATTGGATGACGCCTATGTAAATCGGATTCAGGCCGCGCAAGAGATGCAGGCGAACATGGAGGCCGACTTTGGCAAGTATGGCGATTTGATGAGCATTTTGCGTTCACGTAAATTACCGGCTCCATCGACTTTAAAAGAAGATCCTCTGCACGGAGATTGGAAGCAGCTTTATAATAACATGATGCCAAAGGACCGGCTTAAGTTATTTGTCACGTTTAAGCGCGATGCAGCGGGTCAAAAACAAAAAATAAGGGGCTCACTAGATGGCGTGCGGGAGAGTTTAACGGAAGAGGGTTTTGACTTTCCGTTCGTGTCGGACATGATTACCGCTATTGAAGATGCCTATCGAATGGAGGCAGCGGGTAAAAAGGTGTGGCCGACAATGACTGGCGTTGGGCGAGTGGCGTCTGGAATGCAGTGGGGTGACACGTATAGTCTGGAAGGAATTGAATTACCTAGTGGCGATGAATTGCAGGCCTATATTAAAGAGGCAAAATTGTTGTTTAATTACAAAACGATAGCAGAACGTGAATCAAGAAAAACAGTTTATGGAAATAAATCCATGGAATATGGTTCATTTCCAAAAGGCACGGAGCGGCGCACTTTAGAGGAATTGAACGATTTAGTGAAGCGCGGCATTTACGACCGCGACCGAGCGGTGGATGCTGTAAATGCTTTTTTGCGCACGGCGGAAGACCCCAAGGGCGTTTCATATCATATACGCGATTATGCTGCGCAAAGTGGTATAAAAAACGCAAAAGACCTTAACATGGCATTGGCTGGAATACGACGCTTCAATGAAGGGAAGACTTTTCCTGATAAGGTAGCGCAAATGATTTCACCATTTACGGGTTATGATCCATTGGTGCGCACTTACTCACTGGCGCAAATCGACACGCCCGAGTTTCGTGCGTGGTTTGGCGCGAGCAAGGTCGTGGATGCGGAAGGCAAGCCGTTAGTGGTTAAGCATGCCACGAATGAAAAGTTTACGGTTTTTGACATGGAGCGAAGCACAGGAGTTGCGGGAAGTGGCGGATATTTTACTGAAACGGCGGTTGATGAACGTTACGGCAAAAATGTCGTATTTGCATTTCTTTCGATTAAAAACCCGGTTGATTTGCGGGGTGGAGATCGCGTGATTTTTGGGAAACAAAAGGAGTTGCTTGGTCGCACGATGCAGACAGCAAGATCACTTCCTGAAATAAAGGAGATTGCTAATGATTTCACAAAAGCATTGATGGCAAAAGGTTTCGATGGTGCCATCATGGATGCCGAGGGCGCGCCACAACATCGCTACTTTATCGCTTTTTCCCCCACTCAAATCAAAAGCGCAACCGGCAACCGCGGCACGTTTGACGCGGCGAATCCGGACATCACTTACTCGTTGTCCGATGAGGATTACACAAACAAGCTAGAAGAAACGATCAAACAGCGGCGTGTGGCCATGCGCGTCGAGCAGGACCCGCAATACGCCGACGAAGTGAGGAAGGCGGCAGCGGCCATGACCTACAACGTGCGCTCGCGCTCGGTGGGCGATGACGAAGCACAGGTCATTATAGCAAAACACGGTGGGGACGTAGCCAAGTTGCGCGAGGTCATCATGGACCGAACCAACAAAATTCACATGGACACCAAGACGGCGATTGCGCAAATCCTCATGCAAGCCGCAAATAAACGCGGTGACTACGCTGCCGTGTCTGACATCCTGAGCATTTGGGCGCCTGTGGCCACCGAAGCCGGTCAGTTTATCGAAGGCTTAAAGCGCTTTGTCGTGCTCGACACTGAAGAGGGGGCGCAGGCGTTCTTCCGGCGCGAGATCGACCGCAATAACCGCAACGCACCTGAGTTGAGCGAAAAGGAGAAGGCAGCGATTCCGCAGATTGCGGCCGAGTTGTTTCAGGTGTTTCAGGATATGCAGGAGCGGATGGGCGAGGGTCAGCTTGCGTGGCTCAAGATGGATGGACCGCTGCCGGTGAGCCGAGCCGATGCTTTGCGCAAGTTTGTCGATGCAGCCAAGCAAACGCTATGGGAGCGTTACAAGGCCAGCGTGGCAAATGCCATTGAAGCCAAAGTCACGCCAAAGGACGGCGGAGCGGGCAAGGCATTGCTGCAAATCTTTTCGTCCGACATTCAGGCCGAGATTCTGGCGGCGTTACCAGAGGCCGAGCGTGGTGCGGCAGAGCAGCCAACGGCGCAAGAACTGGCCAACCGGGCATCGGACATCCTCAGTCAGCCCGAGCGCTACAAGGGGATTATCGCCGAGGCGCGTAAACGCATTGAGGCTAGCGAAGTCTTGACAGAGGAGCAGAAGGACGCGGCGCTAGCGGCGCTCAAGACCAAGGATCTAGGAGGTTCTCCGGTTACGGTCATTCTGAACAAGTTAATCAAGCAGGCGTTTGATGAGGCCAACACCACTCCGCGCAAGGTAGCGGCGGAGGGAACGGTAAAGGCAATGGAAGTAGAGGGGTTAATTACCAGCAAGATCGCCGGCTTGTTCAGCCAAGACTTTGCCAAGTCGATTGCTCAGGAAGTCAGCGGCATTGTCCAGAACATGTTGGTCGATGCGCGGGCAGAGGTCGCCACAGCCATTACTCGCAAGGAAATCCAGCGCCAGTTTTTGGCGGAGGAGGAGTTGCAAAAGGCCAAGCAACTGCTGGAGTCCGGCACCGACGAGGAGATTGTGGCTTACTTGGATTCCCGTCGCTTGCCCGATGAGAACGCCAGGCTGAAGGCACTGCGCGAGGAAACAGCAAAGGTCAGGGAGGAGTTGCGAGCCAAGACCATTACCGCAGAACAACTGGAAATCGCTCTGATTGGCCGGATGAAGGCCAAGGACATTGCGACAACCCGCGACCTGCGCCAGACTATTGGCCGTGCGCTGAAGATGTTCAATGCCGGTAAACTCTCGGTGAAGGGGCTAGAGCAAATCTTTCGCAACAAATACAAGCTCCCGACGCCAAGCCCGCAACAGAATGCCGAACTGGCCAAGCTGGCACGCAACATTGCCAGCACTCCGATTGGCAGCAACGAACGTGTTTACCAAACGCTGCAACTGTTCGCTTACATGCACGAGCAAATCCGGCCTTACGACTGGGTAGATGTCGGCGTGGGGCTTTGGTATTCTGGAGTGCTATCCTCCATTCTTACCAATGCGCGCAACGTTTTGGGCAATGCAGCGTTTATGGCGTTTGACGTAGGCGAAATGGCGGCGACCAAGCTCCTGACTGAGCCGGGCAAAGCATTAGATTACTACGCCAAAATCAGCAACGGGGCCGTCGAAGGGCTGAAAATTGGATTGAGGTTGGCTGGAACGCAGATAGCAGAAGGACGGCGTTCGCCTATTCAGCAGCAGGACGCGGCTGTCGAACGTGGCGGTGGAGCAATGGAGTCAAGGACCACAATTGCAGGGCCAAGGGCGATTGCTGCGCCAATGGAGCAAAGCCGGGCCATCAGCAAATATATCGGACGTATCATGAGCGCAACGGATGCCACGTTTCAAGCGTCCGTTTACGAACTGACGGCGCGGCATTTGGCCATAAAGATGGTGCAGGACCGTGTGGATGCCGGCGAAATCACGCAGGACATGGCGCCATATGAAGTTGAGCGGATGCTGAATCTGACTGCCGAGCAGCAAACCAACCATGCCGCACAGGCCAAGACCGAGTGGGATGCGCTAACTGAGAACATCCAACGCCAAACCGATGAAGAAACGTGGATCAAAAACCGAGCCAACGAACTACGGCAAATGGATCGTGACGGCAAATTGGTTGAGCTAGCTACGCGAATGGCTCGGCGTGCGACGTTCCAGTATCAACCTGAGGGCGTTATTGGTGTTGTCGCACTGTCGGTGGATGCAGCATTTGGCCGGGCTATGCGGTTTGCGGAAAGTCTCCCGGCTACTGGAGCCAAGGCAAAGGCGCTGAAAGCTGCGACGGCATGGCTACGGGTCAACAGCGTGCCGTTTATTCGCACTCCGGCAAACGTGTTTAACCGAGGTTTGGACTATGGTCCGGTCGGGCTAGTGCGGGCCATGTTTGATGCTGCCGATGTTCCGGTAATGGTGCCGGGCGGAGAGGACTACAAGCGTAGCGACGAAGAAAAACAGCGCGTGCTCATGCGCGGCATCTACGGCACAGTGGCAATGGGGGCGCTATTGCTTGCCTGCGTGCCGCCGGCGCCGGAGGACGATGAGAAAAACGTGCCATTTCTGCAAATCCACGGACGCGGGTCAGGCAATCGAGACAAGGATCTAACGCAGAACGGGCGAAAGTGGAAACCATACAGCCTAGAGGTAAAGCTACCTGGTGGCGGCAAGGCATTCATTGACTACCGGCTCATGCCAGTGGCCCCCTACTTGGCCGCAATCGGCTTTGTTCATGACCGTCGTCGCTACGGCAAAGACCGCAATCAGGAGGTCGTTTATGAGGCTTATGTGTTTGGTCAGGGTATGTTCACGGCTGCGCTAGGCCAATCGCCTATGACCTCATTGCAGGAATTAGTGCTATCCACTGACGAAAACCGACCCACAAGTGAACGGGCAATCTCCAACGTAGTAGCGCGGGCGACTGTTGGACAAGCGGCAAACCTTGTGCCAATGGCAGGATTCTTCCGGTCACTTGAAACCTTGGCCGGCGGAGAAAAGAAATCTCGGGCCGACATCAAATCGGCCATGCTGGCACAGCTACCGTTTGGATCTCAGTTCAATGACCCGGCCATAGACGCACTAGGCGAGCCGATCAAAGGACGGTTTGGCATAGGCTGGCTGGCGGACTGGGAAAAGGATGACAGTCCAAGCGCACGTATCTACAAAACATGGGCGGACCGGGATGTCATGCCGTCCGATTTGAACGGATACCGCAAAGAAATGGGCGGACAGTTCTACGAATTCTCGGTCGAGCGTGGTCGCAACCTAAAGGCTATTTTGCTCGCAAATGACGAGGAACGGCTTAAAAGGTTGGCTAGTTTATCGGATCAATTGGATGACGAGGATCGGAGTCAGGCCCGGGCCTACATGTCCAGTTTGTCTCGGGCAGCAACCGCGCAAGCTCTTTACAAGTTCAGACAGCAACAACCCACGCAAGCAGAGTAAAACCTTTTAACCAATACCATGAGCGTCTCAACCACTACCGCTAAAGTAGCTTACACCCTGTCCTCAACGACGCAAACGTTGAGTGTGCCATTCTATTTCCTCGAAAGCAGTCACCTCAAGGTCATAAAAACCGTGAGCGGTGCTGATACCGTTTTGACGACTGGCACCAACTATACGGTTACGGGTGCAGGGAATAACGCCGGTGGGTCGATCACGCTTACGGGAACAGGCGTAGCCATTGGCAACGTAATCACCATTCGTCGTGATGTGCCGATCACGCAGTTGGTTGACTACGTTTATAATGACAAGTTCCCAGCTGAGACGCATGAACGGGCGCTAGATAAACTGACAATGATTTCGCAGGCGCAGCAAGAAGCCACGAACCGAGGACTGCACTTTGGTGAGAGCGAAGCGCTAGACGGAACGTTGGCATTGGCTGATCGCAAGGGTAAGTATCTTTATTTTGACAGTGATACTGGTGCGATTGACTTTGCCAATATAGACGCGGCAGCTGCGGCGGATGCCGTTGACGCTGCTGAATCTGCCGCAGCAAGTGCGGCGGCGGCGGCGGGCGGGGCTGGGCAGTGGGTTGAGAAAACAGGTAATTTTACTGCCGTAAACGATGCTTATTATAGGGTTACGGCTTCGGCTACGGTTACAAATCCAACTGGCGTCCAAGGCAAGGGTTACATAATAGATGTTCGCGCAGGAACCGCAACAATTGGAGGAACGTCATATTCGGCAGGGCGTGTTGTTATGGCATCATATAGTTCTGGTGCATGGGCCTATACGTCTGATCTTCCAGACACAGATACGCGTATAAAGTTTAATCTTTCTGGTGGAAAGGCTCATCAGAAAATTTTATCAATGGCATCTGGAACGACTGCGCAATTGCGAGTTGTGTCATTTGGCGATAGCCTTGGTTATTTTAAGCCAAAATTTGCATTGCCTGACATTGTAGCAACTTTTGGGCGTGCCGGTCAGGTTGGCTCCGCTACCGTTACCGCAACAGGTGGTGCTGCTGCCGGAACGCAAGATTTCACAATTTTCCCCACTGGCGAAAACTGGACACTGCCTAGCGGTGGAACACTTAATTTTGGTGATGGTTCGTCCAATTCGTTTCTTTGCGATACAATCGTGCTTTTCTATCTGAATAGCCCGGGCGCTGGGACATTTAAGGTGCAAACTTCGCTTGCAGGCGCGTCCTACGTTGATGAAACCGGATACACTAGTGTCAGTGCGAATACCACGCTCGGCCTTGGGGTCATTACTCTTTCTAAGGCGGCGGGAGCTTATCGCGCGCAGGTCGTTGGTCTCTCTGGCACTGTAAAGTTTTTCCGACCACTTTTTAGACATGCGACCAAAAGTGGTGTGGAGTGGTATCAAATTGATTATTCCGGCACCACGTTAGAGCAAATGAACACAGTTAACTCCGGCATTATGTCGTCACTATTGACGGCGCTTGCGCCGGACTGTGTGATGTTTGAGATGCGCGAAGTATCGGACGATGCTCAGGTGGCCGCGTTCGCTGCGCAGCTTTCAATTATGCAGGCGCGATTTGATGCTGTAGTGCCGTATGCTTCGTGGATTTTTTCGGGCGCTCCACCAATGTCCGATACTACGCAGGACGCTCGCACGTTGACGACCAATGCAACATTGAAAGCGCACGCGCTTGCGCAAGGTCGTTATTATTTTGACGGTTATGAAGCGTGCAAAAACTGGGCTACTGTCAATGCGTTGGGTTGGGGCAATGATGGCGTTCATCTTGCAGATGCGGCGCAGCGCTACCTTGCCGAGAAAATGCGCAACGAATCAAAGCTGGTAGCTGGATTAGCTCTTGGTGCGCTTGGTTCGTCTTATGGCACTCCCCCGCAACAGACGACAGTTAATTCTGGAGATGCCTCAGGTAAGCCTTACATAAAATTGGCCCGCGCTGCTGGTTCAACGCAAATGTGGGCGTCGCGGATTTTGGGTGCATCAGCAAACAACCGAGGTCCAGAATTACAGGCCACAAACCTTACTTATGAAGGCGCGGAAAATTTTGCCACTGGATTGGAAGTTGTGCCACTTCATGCGTATCTTGGCGCTAATGAAGCTGGCATAGCGGTTGGCGGAGTCACGCCGGCTGGTTACGCACGGTTACAAATGCCAACTTCAGGTAACACTGCATTGGCAAACGGAATCTCGTGGGGATCGGGCAAAACCCTTCATTACAATCCTACTGTTGATCGACTTGTTTTAACTGGCCTTGGGCTTATTGTTCCCGCAATTCCTAATTATACGAACGATGCTGCTGCGGATGCGGCAGGTCTGGCCTCTGGCACGCTCTACACGACCACGGCGGGCGGTCGACAGCTACTGAAAAAGCCTTAACATGAAGCCTATTCGTGTAGTTTTAACGGTTCTGGTTCTCGCGCTAGCTGGGTGCGGGCCGCACCTTGAGCCATTGCCTGAATCAGAATCGTTTCCAAATGAGGCAACGGCCAAGGTAGTCATCATCAATCGAGGACTGAAAGTTGTGCCAGTGCTCGGGACCGGATCAATGGCGCCTTGGATTCCTGCGCACCCATTGGGACGCAAGATTGTCGTCGCCTACGCCGGCACTGATTCAACTCCGTATAGCCAGTTAAAGTCGGGCAATGTGGTAATTTACTCAAGGTTTGGTCAGTTGATTATTCATCGTTTGGGAGAGCAGGATGAACGGGGGTTTCTGGCGTTTGGCATAAACAACACCTATGGCGATCGGAATCCTGACGGGGGTCTTGGTTTTGTGACGCCCTATAATTACATCGGCAAGGTCGTTGCCGTAGCTTTATTTCCATTACCTAAACAATAACATCATGGACTGGACATCTATCCTTGGAAACGTGGCGTCGGGTGGCGTGCTGGGCCTAGTGGGCACGGCCTTTGGCGAGGTAGCTGGCTACTTCCGGCGCCGGCAGGAACATAGTCAGTTCATTGAGCGCACGCGACTGGAAGGCGAATTGAACGCGGCCAAAACCTCTGGCGAGATTGCCGTGGCGCGGGAGCGTGGTGCGGCTGACGCATTCACCGAGTCTCAACGGGCCGAGTCCGCTTTGGCCGGCGAGCATCGTTGGGTGACATCGTTCCGGGCGTTTACTCGGCCAGGTCTTACTTGGGTGGCGTTGCTGTTTACGTTCTGGTTTGGCGTGTTTCCACCTGTGTCCGAACCGGGCATCACGTTGGCAATGACGGTTGGAACCTATGCTGGAATGATGATTGCTTGGTGGTTCGGCCAGCGTGCTGTTGACAAAAGCACAATTCGTTTTGGGAATGCGGCCGCAAACGCCACCATTCAATCGAAATGAAACTCTCAGAAGCCATTGAAATTGCCGAGGACTATCAGCGTTACCGTCGCGGTCTCCCGCCCTATGACTGGGGCCAGGATGGCTGCATTCCGTTGCGTTTTGGGCCTGAGGTGTATGGACAGGCATTCGACATCCTTATTCATATCAGTAAAGAGGCATTAAAGGAAGCGGCCAAATGAATCTCGCGCTCGACGTAAACACGATTCTGACATCGCTTGTCTTGGGTGGCATCGTCTGGATGCTCAAGGGACAAACGGCGGGTGCAACTGCTGCGGCGCTGGCGGTGCAACGGCATGAACAAGCCGAACGGGAAATGGTCGAGCTGAGGGCTAGGGTGGTTGCGGCAGAGGCGGCGATTGCCGAGGTGTCGATACGGGTGGCTCACTTAGAAGGCAGCAAGCAATGAATCATCATTGCCACAACGCATCCATCCACCACCTCTACGGTTATGTTGACCGTTCAATTCTGAGGGGATTGGATCCTGCGGAAGCTGGCAAGTTTGACAAGGCGGTTGTGTTTGGAGTTACGTCGATTCCATCGCGTGCGTTGCATTTCTCCATTATGTGCGAGAGCGGGGCGCAATGGGCGCGGATACCTCTGCATATGCTTAGGTGGGCGTTACCTAGCGCTGGCGCGCCATTGCACGACCTGAACGAGCTGCAAATGTGGGATTGCCACGGTTGGGATTTCTCGGTTACTCGTTACGAGTATTTGAGGGAAATGACCTGCCAGTTTAAGAAGCGCAATGGTCAACCTGTGCCGGCGACGTATTGGTTCACGTTGGACCATACCGATAATGGGTATTCCAACTATCCGCCTGAGCACAAGTGCTACCATGTTTTGCTGTTAAATGACGGCTCTGGTCAAATTGCTGCGCAGCCAAATAACCGGATCGTCTGGAAGGATGACTCATGGGTAAAGCCTGGCCTGCCGTTGGATTACCGGGTGATGGCTCCGCAAATCTGGTGCGCCGAGACTTCGCGCAAGAATGCGCAGGACACGGCAATGACAAAAGATGAAAGGTCAGTTTGAGAGTAGCACACCTCGAAGGCACGAAGACCTGATCATTTTATGAAAACCAACCAACGCCCAAAACTTGTTTTTGTTTTGAGCGATTTGCATTGCGGCTCAACCCTCGCGGTTTTGCCGCCGGGTTTTCAGACATTAGAGGGCAACGTGGTTTCCCTTAACGCGGTCCAAAAATGGTTTTGGAAATGTTGGCTTGTATCCGACGCATGGATACGCGAAACCGCCGGCTCTGATCCATACGCCCTTGTCATCAATGGCGACTTAATCGAGGGCAACCATCACCGGACGATGCAAATCATATCGCCGGACGTCGCGGACCACGCCGCTGCCGCGATTGACCTTCTCACCCCGCTGGCAAAATCCGCCGCCAAGGTGTTTCTTGTCCGAGGCACTGAATGCCATACGGGTAGCATCGAAAACAGCATCGGCAAGGCACTACGCGCCCAACCCGCGCCCGACGGAGCCGGCGCATGGGACCGCCTTCTACTCGACGTCAACGGCGTGCGCTGCGTGTTCCGCCACCACATCGGCACGTCAACCCGCCTCGCGCTGTCCCTTACGCAACTAGGCGTGCAACTCGCCGAGGAACAGCTCGAAGCCGCCCGCGCTGGAGATCCTCTGCCCAAGGTTTTATGTTGCGCCCACCGCCACAAGTTCGACCACGGCGGTAACCACAAGGGCATCGTCGTGGTTTCGCCACCGTGGCAGGCGCTCACTCGCTTTGGGCACAAGGTGGTTTCTCAGGCTCGCACCTACCCTGGAGTCTTCGCTCTCGATTTCCGAGGTCAAGAATCTGGCGAGATTCCGCGCGTGCGCTCCTGCATCTTCGAACCACCAACTCCTGACTCCGTAGCACTATGAGCCACACCGTGAAAAAGATCCCAGTCCCCACCGGCTGGGAAAAGTTAATGAAGCAGCGGAAGGTTGGCAGGCCCAGCCCGAAGCACCTGAGCGTCGCCGAATATGCCGACTTAAACAACCGCAGCTGGCAGCAAGCCAGTATCGAGTTGAAACGCATGGTAAAGGCAGGTAAAATCACCGTGACGCAGTCGATATACGATGGCCATCTGATCAATTTCTACGCACCGAATTAGTCATGAAAATCACGTTCACCGTTCGACACCAAGCGACGGACGGAGAACGCTCCTATGACTCAACGGTCGAATTGCCCGACAAGACCTCGCTGGAGGTGATTGAGGCTCACGCGCGCAGCATGATTCGCATCCTCGCCGATCAGGCCAACGCAGACTGCGAGGTCGAGGACGACGACGACGGCGGCGAGGAGTGGAAGAACACCGCCGGGCATTCCTGACAGGCCCGCGCGACCCTAGGGTCAAAATTTGTCGGTGGCTTCGTTTGCGGGCTCGCATCCAGTCATGAATACTGTGATGGCTGGTGCAACAATCTTGGAGACTGCAATGCACTGAAGGATCTCAATAGATTCGCCGGGGTATTTTGCGGCCAAACGCTCTGCCTCAGTTTTTGCGGTAGTAAAGCATTCGTGTTTAACCTGCGGTGCGGTAAAACCGGCTGGGCGATAACAATAGTAGTATGATTTCATGGGTTGGTGATGCGTTTAATTTCGGACAAAATAAAAGCAGTGGACTCTTCGCTAAACTGAAAGGTTAGCGTGCTGCCGCCCAGACCAGTTTCCAAGCGATCCAGTTCTATGGTGCCTTGCACGGATGCGGTTACTGGTTTTCTGCTGTGGTCGATAAGGTGCCACCATTTGGCTTCTTTGACATGCCATTTGGTGCCCTTAACAAGATTGCGAACCTTTGCCTTTAGTTGCGTGGTCGCGTTTTTTACAGTAGCGTCAACTTCTTTTTTGGCTTTGTGCATCGCATGGTGGTTATGCCAGTAAAGGTTGATGTGGTGAGTGTATGCCCTGAGGGCCTCTTCTTTAGTCATGTGATGGTTTGTTTATTCAGCCCTCTCGGGCTGGGTTGGGGGTGCTTCTTCAAAGTATTCCTCCGCCAACTCCTGAGCGGCGGCGGCGTGGTCGCCGTCGTCGGGATAGGGTAGGCCCTCGGCGGCGCGCCAAAGCAAGTATTCTCCATGGCATTGTGAACTCATTGTTGGTCAGTTTTGTTAAGTGCTTCGTCAATTTGATTGGTGGTCATTGATCGGACTAGGCCAATTAGGAACAGGCGACGGGCAAAAGGTGCCCTAGGTTCACTTGTTATAGTGTCGGCTTTGCGCAATTTCTCGAAGGCGTCGAACTGCGCTGGCGTGACGTTGAATGCGATTTTTTTCATGGCAATGTGGGTTAAGTTGGAATTATAGCGGGCAAGCAAGAATAAAAATTACCAAATTGGTTACGTTGTTATCTCAATTACCTGAATCTGCGTGTGCGGCGCTTCGCCGTCTTTGGCTTTGCGTTGGCTCGTCTCAATTCTCGCTTTGTCTGGAGCGTCCGAAGGTAGGATTCCAGCGTAACGGAGGGCGTCGATGTGCCATTTGGGAACCAGGTTGTCGGTATCAATGAGGCGGCTTCGCACGCTCGTAACGCGGACAAGGTAGAATCTTGAATCGTTCGCTTTAACTTGGCTCTTTGCCAGTGGCCGAGCGCGAGCACTGCGTTTAGGCTTGGGAGGGGTGCTGGGATGTGAAGGCAAAACACCTTGGGTGTTGATTGCGGGGATGGGGGGATTGCTAGCTGTGTTTTGTGGGGCATTGGTAGGTTGATTGAGTTTTAGGAATGACGCCGATGCTTTAGGGAACAGATCGGCTAGGTTGGCTGGTGGATTTTGCATAAGAGATTGCAGTGTCCCAAAGGTCGTGGATTTGAACGTGGTTGTCGTAAATGGAAACGGTGGCTGTTTTTCCGGTCTTTCCTCGAACGGTCAGGGTAAAGTCGGGGATTTTGCCGGCTCCCTTGTGGCCGTTAAATGCGGCCGCGGTCACTTGGCCGGCATAGATTACGGAATCGGGGGCTGTCATGCCCTTGGTCACTGCGGCAGGATTAGGGAAAAACGTGGCGATTTTACCAATAAAGGATTGGGCTTGTTCGGCCATTGTTCGCGGCGGTTCTTGTGGTGGTTGGTAGGGGGTTGCATGGCGTGGCTTCACGTTCCATCACCAGCGCGGTGTTGCTTGGCCAAACCTATCAGGATCTCTTTTAGGAACAAGGACCGGGCGGCGGTGACATGGCGGCAGGCATGGCGCTCGGGGTTTGGCGCTTTGGCTGTGCCGTATGGGATAAATGCCATTGGGTTCTCTTTCTGATTTGGGCGGCATCGCGTCTGCCAGTCAGTGCATGAGCAGCACCCCTGACCTTGGTGGGCGAGCAAGTCTACCATGTGCGGTTGATTGGGGCGCTCCCAGCTTTCGACGTAGAAGCGCCCTAATTCTCCGATCACGGGCCTTACTTGGACTGTGCCGACATTCTGGCTCATTAGAAGTCGTCAACACTAGGCTTTGCTTTGGCTGTGGCGATGGTTGGGGGCAAACGGTCTTCGGGGCTGGTGCGAAATCGTTTGCTGGCCAGGTCGAACCATAGGCGGGCGCGTGGGCGCTTGCCAGTCCGGCGCTGTTTCCAGACCTTTATAATGCCGTCATGTTGCTGGCGAATCTCGTTCTGCTTCATGGCATCTCCCTCCGCTTTCTCCATCGCCTCTTCCTTCTCAATGTTTCGCCAGACAGTCAGGATGTTGTTGAACGGCGCGAGGATTCCGGTGGACCCTTGCACGGCGCTGGCGGTTGGCATCTTTTCCTCTCCTTGCTTGATGGCGGAATGGGCAATCAGGATGACGTGGGTGTTCGGATGGCGCTTGCGGCAGAAGTTGCGGCAGGCTTTGGCTAGTGCGTCCTGAGCGTCGTAGTCTTCCTTGCCGACAAGAAACATCAGAGAGTCGATGGCGACACGGGTAACGCCAAATCGGCGGACCGAGTAGTCGAAGTCGTTGAACAGCTCGGCACTGGTTGTAGGCTTGTCGTCGTCTCCCTCCTTCGGGCTGATAAACCAAAGGCGTCCGTCAAGCCAGTCGATCACAACGTCAATCTCTGTGTCGGTCTTGGGCTTGTGGCCAATGAGCTGGGTGCCGATGTTGCAAATCATCTCGGCTGCGTCGATCTCCATAGACGCAATGCAAACCTTTTCCCCATTCCCCATTTCGTGGACAAGGGACTGATACATGAACTCACTTTTGCCGTGGCCGGTGTAGCCGGTGAGTAGAGTGCATTCACCGGGGCGGTATTGAAACTCAAGGTCGCAAAAGACGAAGGTGTTTTGCGCGTCTTCGGTCAACTCGCGCTTGATTCGGGCCTTAACATCCTCACGAAAAGTCGAGGAACTGCGTAGGGTGGGCGGGTCGTAGCTGGTTGCTGCCTCCATCCACTGTTGAATGCCTTGGGTTTCGTCGTCGCATTGGGTCAGAAACTCGTTCGCGTCTTTGTATGGGGCGGGCGGCTTAATGCGATAGCATCGGGCTTGGCCTAGTCGCTTGGCCATTTCCTGTGCGCACTTCTCGCCGGCGTCGTCGGCATCAGTGCAGATATACACCTTTTCGAAGCGGCTCAGGGTGTCGAAGTCGTTTTCAATCCACGTGAGGTTGCTGGCACCGGCAGGGAGAGATAGAACCGGCATTCCGGGGTCTAGCTGATGCACGCTCATGGCATCGTATTCACCTTCGGTGATGATGATTGCCCGGTCGCTCGGCTTTACGGTCCACCAACCCCATAGGGTGTAGAAGGGTGCGGTGGTCCAAGTATCCTTCTTGCCGTCGGCCTTGGTTTTGATGCCGGTGGATTTGAGCATCACCATTTCGCCGTCTGGCGTCGCAAACTGGAAGGCGACGAAGTCGGTGTTGTGCTCGCTAGCGCGTCGGTGGCTGCGGATCTTGTAGGTTTTGAGCGTCTCGACATTTATCCCGCGCTTGGCTGTTAGGTATTCCAGCGTCGGCGTGCCTTGCATGGCGCCAAG
>Ga0209400_1000445_pt1 | contig 35909 bp, 32 predicted proteins | sample M_130807_EF_Meta_FD_187313 | JGI IMG/M metagenome (GOLD analysis project Ga0209400, IMG submission 187313) | Freshwater microbial communities from Lake Montjoie, Canada to study carbon cycling - M_130807_EF_MetaG (SPAdes) (version 2) | ecosystem: Environmental > Aquatic > Freshwater > Lake... | reverse complement strand
TTTTCTTTCGCCGAAAGCGGAGGGCCCCGTGGCCTTGAGGATGGCTCGTTGTTCGCTCTTTCTTGGCCACTGGGTTCGACATGGTGACTGGTATCCAGATTGGCAGACACGGCTTTGGCGTGCGGGGAGTGCGAAGTGGGGAGGGACTGATCCGCATGATCGACTGATAGTGGAAGGCACAGTTGGAACGTTGTCCGGGGATATTCTCCACTATTCGAATCCCTCCATTTCCCGCTATGTCTCGAAGATCAACTACTTCTCTGATCTTTATTTGGAATCACGTTTAAAGAAAAAATCCCGTTGGCTGCCGGCGGAAGCCACGTTCCGTGCGTTCTGGAGATTTTTCCGGGCCTATGTATTCCGGCTTGGATTTCTGGATGGGTACCCCGGCTTTTATATCGCCGCTTCGACCTTTTACTCGACTCTCGTCCGCCACACCCGGCTTTTGGAGCATAAGCTCTCCAAAAAGTCCCTCCCGCCCAAACCGTAATTAGAGTGTGGATTTGTGATTTCGAATTCCGCAATTCGAATTTCAAAATAACTTTTACCTGTTTGTTTTTGTCCGATTGCGGGTAGTAAAGGGGATGGAAGCCCGAAGCGTAGAAGCTGTCGTTCGAACGCTGAATGAAGCTGGGGTAAGGTATCTTATCGTGGGTGGGGTTGCGGTAAATGTTCATGGATATGTGAGATTGACCATGGATCTTGATTTGGTGATTCAACTAAAGCCCGAAAACATCGTGTCGGCTTGGGAGGCGATGGAAAAGATTGGGTACCGAGCACGGATACCTGTCAGCGGAAATGATTTTGCCGACGAGCAGAAAAGAGAGTTATGGAGAAGGGAAAAGGGAATGTTGGTTCTGCAGTTCTGGTCGGATCAGCACCCTCGAACTCAAGTGGATGTCTTTGTCAGGGAGCCATTTGATTTCGACAAGGAACACGCGGCCGCGCTGCATCAAGAACTTGCGCCCGGCCTGATTGCCAGGGTAGTGGGTTGGGATGCATTGATTCAGATGAAAAAAGAGGCTGGTCGCTTGAAGGATCTGGCAGATATCGATATGCTTGAAAAGATTGGCAAACTGAAATGACCCAAGAAAAGTTCGATAATCATCCTGCTTGGAAAGACGCCAACTTTGAAGGGGCCGAGCGAACTATGCTGCTTAATGGAATGCGCATGACACTAGCGGAAAAACTTCGCTGGCTTGAGGAAGCAGAAACTTTTTCGCTGCAATTCCCCATCAACCGGCGTCGGGCCATCGCGGAGGGGCGACTCCCGCCAGAAGGTTGATGGATTTCGGATTTGGGATTCCGAAATCCGAATTTTAAAATCTTTTTCCGCAAGTGCTTTTCAGCTGGCCGCCGTCAGTCTCTGCTGCTCTGCCATCTTCGCAAAATGACCTTTGGCCTTGAGAAGTTCTTCAAATGTCCCACGCTCCACAATCCGACCGTGATCCAGAACAATGATTTCGTCCATGGTGGCTAGAGTCGAAAGACGATGGGCAATGCAGATGACCGTTCGGCCTTCCTCGAGTGAATCGATAGCGGTTTGAATCTCCTTTTCAGCCCTAGAATCCAAGGCCGCCGTCGGCTCATCGAGAACTAGAATGGGGGCATTGCGGACAAACGCTCTGGCAATCGCCACACGGGCTTTTTGACCACCAGAAAGAAGCTGCCCACGCTCCCCGCATGGGGAATTGTAACCGGCGGGCATCTTCATAATAAAGTCGTGGGCATACGCGTGTTTGGCAGCCTGCTCGATCTCCGCCTGCGTCGCCCCATCGTGTCCGAAGCCGATGTTGGTGGCCACTGGGAGGTTGAACAGAACCACGTCTTGGCTTACCAAGGCCATCTGGGCGAGAAGATCCTTGGTGGCGTAATCCTTGAGGTCGTGACCATCCAACAGGATCTTTCCTTTGGTCGGATCGTAGAAACGCATCAGCAGATTGATCAGGGTGCTTTTGCCTGAGCCGCTTTCCCCGGCAAGGCCGATCTTTTTGCCTTTAGGAATATCAAAGGAGACCTCGTGTAATACATCCTTGTGGCCGTAGGAGAATGTAACGCCTTCGATCCTGATGCCTTGGTTAAATTTGGTCAGGGCTCGGGGATTGGCGGGCTCCACGACGGTGGGTTTCTCGGAGAATAGCTCTTCCAATCGCTGAGTGCTGACAGTCGTCATCTGCAGGGTGAGATGCAGATTCGCGATCCGCTTGATGGAAAGGGGTGCGAGGAGAAGTGCGGTGAGGAAGGCGACAAGATTCCCCGGCTTGGCGTTCGTGGTGAAGACAAAGACCAAGAGAAAGCCCACTCCCAGCATCGAGAGGACTTCAATCAGTGGATTGAGCAGGTTTCGGGTTTGGGCTGTTTTGACGCTCATCTCCACACCGATGTCGGCCTGTTCGCGGAATGATTTCAGCTGCAGCGCCTCCATGGCGTAGGCTTTCACGATCCGGATGGCAGCGAGCGCTTCAAGTAGATAGCCACTTTGGGTGACCGAAAGGCCAGTGAACTTTTTGGTCAGCATGCGCAGGCGTTTTCCGCTCGAAATAACCGGAACAAGCACTAGGGGAAGCATAAAACTGGCGATCAGGGTCAGCTTCCAATCAATCACCAGCATGCTGACCAGAATGCTGAGAACGGTGAACGGCTCCCGGATGGTGTCGATAAAGCCGTTCGTCATCGCTGCGTAGATGGCGTTGGTGTCTTGGGTGATCCTTGCGTAGATGTCGGAGACTGGCATCCGCTGGAAAAAAGCCATGGAAAGTTCCTGAGCTTTTTTTAGGGCGGCCACCTGCATGTCCCGGATCACGCGAGCACTGACCCAGGTGAGGCAGTACGTACTGAAGTAGCTGGCCATCGCCCGACTTCCCATGATTAGCGGAAGAAGAAAAAAACCACCCAACATTTGCAGCCATGTCACCGGTTGGCCCATGCGGGGAAGCCACATATCTTCAACATTCTTAAGAGATTCACCCACAGGAGCCACAGCAGCTTTCATTCTTTTAGAAAACGATTCCAGCTGGGGAGGAGTTACCGTTTGGGCGGTGGTGGGCGTAGATTTAGATTGGATCGCTGAGACAGCGGCAGGGGGGGCGAGTCGGTTAAATAGGGCGTTGACGGATAGAACAAAAAGACCGTTCGAAAGCCCAAAGAACATGCTGAGCAAGATTCCCAGAACGAACCGAAAGCGGTACGGTTTTAAGTAGGGAATCCCAAAGGCCCAAATCTTTTTCAGCTCTTTCACCCAATCACCCTAACAGAGAGCCTCCTTCCTTTCGAATTCGATTTTGCCGCCTGCATACCGATTTGGGCGAGAGAGACGTTTAAAGGCTGGAAAGGGATGGCTACATGTTTACTGTAAGTGAGCTTTAGAAAAAATAAGACGTTTCTTTGAAAAAATGAAAATTACTTCGCAAGTGCTTTCATGCTCCCCCGACTGCATTCAGGAGCCCCACTGCTGGGCTGGCCACATGCCATTTGCCTACTGGTTGATGGGGGAAAATCCGGCCCAAGGTTTTCGTGGAGTTGGGGAGATATTGATCGGCGTGAAGATGAAAACGTTCGGACCATGATGAGCGAAGTTAAATCCGATTCCGGCTCAGCACCGGAATTAAAAAGACTTTCCTCATCCAATCGGCCCGGTTTTTGGCGGCGGCTGGAGCAGAACTTTCGCAAGCAAAGATATCGATGGACCTATAAAGTCCTATTTGATTCAGCTTGGTACCGGAGGGAATACCCCGATGTGGCTCAAGGGGGCGGCGATCCTTGGGAACACTATCTAAAGCATGGGAAGGATGAGGGAAGAGGCCTCAATCCAGTCCACAATTTCGTAAAGGCCAAAATTCACAAAGGAAAAATAATATTAGCCTATCATAGCTGGATAAAGATCTTCGATGAGCTTACTCCACAAGTAAGGCAAGACATAAACAGAAAGATGGCCGCCTTCAGTTATAATCCTCTCCTATCTGTCATCATGCCCGTTTACAATCCAAAGCCCGAGTGGCTAGAGCAGGCTATCGAATCGGTGCGCAATCAGATCTATCCCCACTGGGAGCTTTGTATTACTGACGACTGCTCAACGGATCAACGAATTCACCGAATACTTGAAAAATATGCGAAGACAGACCCGCGCATAAAAATCATCTTTCGGGATACAAATGGGCACATCGCCTCTGCGTCAAATTCAGCCCTTGCTTTGGCGAAAGGAGATTTCATCGCTCTTTTCGATCATGACGACAAGCTGCCAGAACATGCGCTGTTTGCGGTGGCGGAAGCGATCCATCGGAATCCGGATGTCCGCTTGCTGTATTCCGACTGGGACTTCATCGATGGGAATGGGATTCGACACCCCGGATATTTCAAGCCGGATTTTAACTATCAATTGTTATTAGCCCAAAATTGCGTATCTCAGCTTGGGGTGTACTGTCGAGAGTTGGTCTGCGAATTGGGAGGATTTCGCGAAGGTTACGAAGGCTCCCAAGATTGGGATCTCGCATTGAGGGTTGCCGCGGCTATTCCGCACAACCAGATTGTGCACATTCCCCGAATTCTTTATCACTGGCGACAGCATTCCCGGAGCGTCAGCCGCACATCAGTAGAGAAGTGTCGGCAGGCAGGGCATCGGGCGGTGGCGGATCACCTGCAGTCAGTGGGTGGCGGCACTGTAGAGGCTGCTCCAGAAAGCCCGATGTTTAACCGGATTAAATTTCCTCTGCCCGTTACACTTCCTCTGGTCTCGATCATTATCTGCACCCGAGATCAGCTGTCTCTCTTAACCGTTGCCGTGGAATCGATCCGCAAACTTTCGACCTACCCAAATTATGAGATCGTGATCATCGACAACGGCAGTCAAGATAGAGACACACTTCTCTATCTGAATTCGTTGGCTCTGCAGAATGGAATCCGGGTGATCTGTGATGATTCGCCGTACAACTACTCTCGCCTTAACAACTCCGGAGTCGCTCACTCCAGGGGCGAACTGGTCTGCCTACTCAACAACGATATTGAAGTGCTTACGCCCGATTGGCTTGAGGAGATGGCCTCCTTTGCCATCAAGCCAGATGTTGGAGCCGTAGGAGCAAGGCTTTGGTACCCAGACGGCACGCTTCAGCACGGCGGCGTGATCATACGAGCCAGCGGGGTTGCCAGCCACTACCACCACCGACTGCCGAGAGGAGACATTGGATATTTCGGACGCGCGGTACTCCAGCAGGAGCTCTCTGCGGTGACGGGCGCCTGCATGATGGTTCAGCGGAAGGTGTTCGACGAGGTTGGCGGCTTCGATGAACAGCTCGCCGTGGACTTCAACGACATCGATTTCTGCCTCCGTCTGCGGGCCGCCGGTTATCGCAACATCTGGACGCCTTTCGCCGAGTTGGTTCATCACGAATCGGCAACGCGCGGCAAACATGACAATCCGAAAAAGATCACTAGTTTCCAACAAGAGACGCATTTCATGAAGATGCGATGGGGCAAAACGCTCGAACAAGATCCCTTTTACAATCCGAATTTACAGAAAAATCAGACTGATAATTCAATCAGACCACTTTAATACACCAAGGCTGCACAGATTTTCGGGGAATTGCCTCCAAAGACGAGCGCGCAACAATCGGTTTGAAGATGTAATAAGGAGGCGGGCTTTTCTGCATCACTCTTATGGACGCCCACGGGTATAGGGTCGACTTTTCCGCAGATTCGAAGCACAGTCAATCTATGGTAATTGTCCTTGGGGCAACGGGTTACACAGGTCAGGCGTTTGACAAGGAACTGTCACAACGGAAGATTCCATTTCGAGCTGTCTCTCGTAAGGAGTTCAATTATGCCGACTATCGTGTCTTGCGAAGTGCCCTTCAAAAAGACAAACCGGAGTTCGTAATCAATGCCGCAGGCTTTACCGGGAAACCCAACGTGGATGCCTGTGAAAACCAAAAAGGGGAGACGCTGGCTGGCAACGTCACTCTAGCCCAAACGGTTGCCCAAGCCTGTGACGCGGCTGGGATCAAACTAGGCTTTGTTTCCTCTGGCTGTATTTATACAGGGGCGAAAGTTCGTCAGGAGTGTGGCGCCTGGGCTGTAGAGGATAGACTGACCGAGCCTCTAATTTCCGAGCTGCTTTCCCAGAGGTCGAAACGAGTTGCGGGATTTACCGAGACGGACGAGCCCAACTTCTGTTTCACCCACAACAACTGCAGTTTTTATAGCGGGACTAAGGCTTTGGCGGAAGAGGTGATGGCTGGATTCCCGGATTTTTATGTTTGGCGTCTTCGGATTCCCTTTGATGAGTTTGACGGACCCCGCAACTACCTTTCCAAGGTTCAGCGCTACGCCAAAGTTTACCAAAACTGGAACTCGATCAGCCATCGAGGGGATTTTGTCGCCGCTTGCTTGGATAGCTGGCTTCAGAAAATCCCAGGTGGGGTCTATAACGTGGTCAACCCAGGCTATATTTCGACACGGGAAGTTGTGGAAAAAATCCAACAACGGCTGAAGTCTGGCTGGAAGCCAGAGTTTTGGCAGAGTGACGACGAGTTTTACCGTTTCGGCGCCGTTACCCCTAGATCGAACTGTATTTTGGACACAACTAAGATTCTTAAAGCAGGGATACGTATCCGTTCTTCCGCAGAAGCGATCGAGGATGCTCTGAACCGCTGGGTTCCTGAAAAACATTGAGGCTGCATTCAATCAATTGGTGCGGTCTGAGTGGGTTCATTGTTTCAAAAAGTTTGCAATCGCAAAATAGTCACGGAAGGATAGCCCATCTCTTTTTGATTGGATGGAGAGCGAAAAAATTGGGCTTTTAATGAAAAACCCCATCTATTAAACTCATTTAAGGTTGAAGTAAGGGGATATTTTTTATGAAAATGACCAATAATCCACTTTCCAAAAACATAAATTTTCGAAAACTTGCATCTAACTGGGGCACAAAGCCCCCCTTCGACCATATTGTGATTGATGATTTTCTGGATAAGGAATGGGCCCGAGGCGTGGAGGCCGAGTATCCGGCATGGGATGACAAAATGTGGTACCAGTATGACAACCCCATCGAGCAGAAAAAGGCTCTGAACCACTGGGATCGCTTCCCGGCCACGACCTACCATGTCATGGCATTCTTCAATAGCCCCGAATTTCTTAAAAATCTGGAGGTGCTGACGGGCATCCAAGGCTTGCAGATTGATCCCGGCCTACATGGCGGGGGGTGGCATGGCCATACAGCTGGGGGTAAACTGAACGTACATCTCGATTACTCCATGCATCCAAAGTTGAAGCTGGAGCGGCGGCTGAACCTGATTCTCTATATCACCTCAGGTTGGAAGCCGGAATGGGGGGGGCAACTGGGGTTGTGGGAGGGTAGTCGCGACAAAATGGGAGAGCTTGGCGCCCAGGTGGATTGCCTTTTCAACCGGGCGGTACTTTTTGACACAACCCAAAACTCTTGGCACGGCCTGCCGGATGCAATCCGTTGCCCGCAGGGAATGATCCGCAAATCCCTTGCCGTTTATTACCTTACGGAACCCCGTCCTGAGGCAGCCCAACGAGGGAAGGCGCTTTTTGCCCCTCACGGGGAGCAAAAAAACGACCCGGCCGTGCTTGAGCTAATCAAAAAAAGGTCCCAAGTTGCTACGGCAGAAAAAGCTTATCGCAGGAACACTTGACAAACGTGCCGAATGCCAAGCCAATTATAGTCGGTACAGTATGGCTAACCTGCCCAAACCGGCGGACCTAAAGAAGGTTGAGTGTGTGTTGTGGGAATTGAGAAAAATGCCCAAATGAACGGTGCTAGTCGAGCCCTAGAGAAATCATCGATTATCCGCCCCACGAAAAAGAAGGATTCCCTAAACCGGGCAATGATCTATGCCCATTGGGATGCGCAAGGGCTCGTCGATGACCATGTCTTATATTCCTTGGAAAAGTATCGTCCATGGGTATCGAAGCTCGTTTTTGTCAGCACGAACTATCTGAGAAGGTGTCGGCGGCTTGAAAAGCTTTGTGACAGGGTCCTTACCCGTGAAAATACAGGCTTTGATTTTGCCAGCTGGAAGGCCGGCCTTGGGGTCATCGATGTCAGCAAGTATCAGGAAGTAGTATTTAGCAATAGTAGCATTTATGGCCCCTTTCAGCCTATGGAGTCTGTTTTCGCCCGAACCAAGGAAATGTCCGCCGATCTTTGGGGCATGACCATCTCCGAGGAGCATAATGAACGTCATCTGCAGACATACTTCTTTGCAATGAAAAAAAGGGTTCTTCTGTCAAAGGTTGCAAAAAACTTTTGGAATGATGTTGGGCCGTTTAAAAAGCAGCGTGAGGTTATCGAATTGTTTGAGATGCGTCTTCTGAAAGAATTCGAGCGTGAGGGGTTCCGCGTACGTGCTTTTTTCGATGGATCCAAGTGCTTACAAATACCGTGGAAGGAAAAAATACACCATCTAGTGCGACACCCAAAAAGAATCAGGCAGTCCCTTGCTTATCTTAAGGCCTGCCGGCACAAGCCTTACAATCCCACCCACTTGCAATGGAGGCAGTGCCTGGATTCAGGGGCGCCATTCTTGAAGATCGATCTTTTACGCGAAAATCCTAACCAACTCCGGCGTTCTTCGATCCTTCGATGGATTCGAGAGAATACAAAATATCCCCTAGATCTTATTGAAAGGCATCTAAGCCGACTTAACCGAGTTAACTCATTTTTTGTCTGATAAATCTTGAAAGCTAAGGGCACATGATCCCAAGAGGGAGGGCTTGATTGATCGACTGGAGTCAGTTATCAGCTGCTGAAACGCGGGCAGATTGTCCTGTGTGTTTCACGGGGAAGGATCATAAGCCGGTTCTGGCGGTGGATAATTTGTTCGAGGCAGGGAATCAGCTCCATTTTTCTCGTTGCAGCGCTTGTGGAAGCCTTTTCGTTCGAAAAGGTAAATTGTTTGAATATACAGATAACAACGCCATTGGAGATGAGCACTTGCTACATTATCTACACGTTGGTGCTGGGATTGATTTTATGGTGCAACCACTTGATCGTGTCTATCGCCAAAGGGGGGAGTCGTTGCTTGATGTAGGTTGTGGTTTTGGATTTACGCTCGATTATTGGAGGACGATGACCGGAGGAAGAGCAGTTGGCATCGAGCCTTCCGGCTACGGGAAGATGGGCAGCGCTCAGTTGGGCGTAGAAATATATAATCAATACTTGGATGAAGTGTCTGATTTGCGAGGGGAAAGATTTGATATCGTGTATTCATCGGAAGTTATTGAACACGTGCCAGATCCAAGTGCATTTCTTCAAGAAATGCGGGCGCGATTGTCAGGCAATGGAATCCTTGTCTTGACGACTCCAAATGCAGATTATGTAAATCAAGAAGCTTCGCCGATTGTGGTGCTTGCTGCGTTGTCCCCTGGTCTTCATAAGTTCTTATTCTCAGCCAAGGCGCTTCAAAAGCTGCTCCTAGATGTGGGATTTTTAAGAGTCCGCGTCGAGGTTCATCGGGAGCGTTTGGTGGCGTTCGCCTCGGAACAATCCTTGGAAATTGATGATGAGAAAAAAAAATCACGAAGTAAGTACATGAAGTATCTCGAAAAGCGAGTTGAGGACAGCGCACTCCCCGTAGATTTGCGTCTTGGACTTGCGTTCCGTGCATTCAAAGAACTGGTGAATGATGGCAAAATGAAAGAGGGCAATCGGTATCGCGATATTTATGCAAAAGCAACAGCCCAAGCGATTGGGTTAGATGCCTTAAATGGCCGCACGTGCTTAAATGCAGCCAAAGAAACTGTTAATTTCATAACTTACTTCAAGCATTTACCTTATTGCCAAGGAGCTTTTTTATTCTACCTAGCGATGCACGCAAGGCATTCAAAAAATAATTATCAAGATGCCGCAAGACTGTTTGAAGCAGCAGCTTTTATTCTTAGTGAAAGCGTGAAGCTGGCGCCTGAGCATTTTCAAGAAGCAGCCACCCTTGTGTGGTTGGCGCGGTTTGAATGTGGCAACGCCCTTCTGGCTGCTGGGGATAGAGACGCCGCAATCAAGTGTTTCGATAATATAATACAGCAGCCAGAGGAATCGTTGTATAATCTAGAGTCCGACAAGCTTGTCCAGCTCCGCTCGTGTCTTCAGCGGGCAATTGCAAATCTACAGTTAGGAAAAGTAGAGCAAGCTCGCGCAGATTTAACAAAAGTAAAAACTTCAAATAAGGCCCCTGCTTGGCTTCAAGACGAAATAAAAAAACTAGATAGACTGCTCTACATCACGACCTAGAAACCCATAAACTACAATGATCCATTCTGTGCCTGCATGCTCTTTGACTCGTGGGGCAGCGCCGTAATAGATAAATATCTAACATATTCGATGCAGTTATCCGCCCCTTTCCCCAGCTTTTGATCCTTCCTTGGAATCTATCCGATACCGATTGATGTATCGGCTGAATGACGGGATAGACGACGACATACGCTTCACTCTGCCCGGTGACCATGTTTCGCTTTCCAATCTTCATGGAAGCGACGCTATTCTCCTCATTCCAGACGAACTCGAATTTTGCAATCACATAAAAACCTGCTTAGATAAGTCATGGCGACTAAAAGAAAAAAGCCCTAATCATCGGGGTTTCAGGCCAGGACGGAGCCTATTTGGCGAAACTTTTGCTGGAGAAGGGCTACGAGGTCTATGGCACTTCTCGGGATCATGAGGTCTCCTCCTTTGTCAATTTGGTGAAGCTAGGAATCCGGGATCGGGTCAAGACCATGTCGATGGTGACATCTGACTTCCGCAGTGTGTTGACCGCGTTGCAGCGGGCGGAGGCGGACGAGGTTTATAACTTAGCTGGACAAACTTCGGTGGGCATGTCGTTTGACTACCCAGTAGAGACCTTTGACAGCATCCTGATCGGCACAATGAATTTGTTGGAGTGCTTGCGGTTGCTGCGGCATCCGAGCCGGTTCTACAACGCGGGCTCGAGCGAGGTGTTTGGAAACACCAAAAAGCCAGCCACGGAGGCAACACCTTTTCATCCCCGCAGTCCCTATGCGGCGGCCAAGGCCGCGGCTCAATATGCGGTGACGAACTATCGGGAGGCGTACGGGTTGTTTGCCTGTACGGGGATCCTGTTCAACCACGAGTCGCCCCTGCGGCTAGCTCGGTTTGTCTCACAGAAGATCGTTTCCACAGCTGTGCGAATTGCGAACGGTTCGAACGAAAAGCTAACTTTGGGCCGACTGGATGTCCGCCGCGATTGGGGCTGGGCGCCGGAGTATGTGGAGGTGATGCGGCGTATGTGGCAGCAGAAAAAACCAGATGACTACGTTGTGGCCACGGAAAAGGAGCATTCACTTCAGCAATTTGTGGCTGAGGCGTTTCGACAGCTCGGGCTAGATTGGAGATAGCATGTGGTCTCCGATCGAAAGCTCTTCCGCCCGCCCGACATCGAGCGAAGCTGTGGAAACTTGGAAACTGGGTTGTTGGTGGCGAGGCCCCTCAGTTATGGTCGCTTTCTCGCTGTTTTTACTTCTTTAACTAAATGGTACTGATATTCTAAATTAAAGCAATAAATGAAGTCGCATTTACCCTTTAAGTGCTAAGGGGGTTAATCCCAATGTCCCCCTTAAAAGAATTTCGGAGAAGTTTTGTTGATAAGATTTTTAAGGTCTTAGACAAAACTATCCCAAGTCGCGCCGAAAGGGATCACGGAACCCTATGTTTCTCCCAAACCGGTGAACACGGAACTTCACATTCAATTACCGGAGGAGGAGCCGACGGAGCGTGTGTCACAATCGGACATGCAGTCCGGGCGGCTCGACAAACGGGCCCCTGCCCCGGTCCGCGTCCTGGATGTTGATGCCGTGGCGCGCCGCATCTATCTTGAATAGCTCGATCAAATGGGCATCCCACTTGCCACTGACGAATGAGATCATGTGGCTGGTCATGCCGAGGATGGTAACGAGGAGGGACTGCCATGCTGATAGATGATTGCCAGGTGATGCTCGATTCGTGTGCGAAGTTCTTCCGGAGCCTGTACATCCGCGGGTGGTTTCATTCGCCCACGCAGGAGCTCGAGCGCGTGGAATACGTCACCGCGACCGGAAAGGTGCCGCATTTCGTGGCCCGGGTACGCGAGTTTCACGGCGGGGTCGTGCAATTGGGTGATGACAAGGGCTTTCACGTCCAGGTTCTCCATCCGGAAGAGAGCGGCATCGAAGGCTGCCGCCTGATATTCAAGACGATGGCGGGCAAGCGGTTCGAGGTGAGCCTCCAGGAACTCGTCAACGAGCAGATCGCTGCCTTTTCTACACCCGCCCTGTACCGGAGATTTGTCGCCGACGTGCGGGACTCGGCATCGCGCCCGTCGATTCTCGACATCGGAGGGCGGGATCGCAGTGGCCTCGATCGGAGCAAATCGTTTCCTTGGGCCGACGTGACCGTGCTCGACATCGTGCCTGGAGACAATGTGACCATCGTCGGAGATGCGCACGAACTTACGTCCCATTTTCCGCCCGACGCATTTGACGGCATCTACAGCGTGAGTGTCTTCGAGCACCTCCTCATGCCATGGAAAGTCGTCCTGGAGATGAATCGCGTTTTGCGTGTCGGAGGAAAATGCCTGATCCATACTCATCAAACGCTGGGAATGCACGATTTACCCTGGGACTTCTGGCGCTATTCCGATTCGAGCTGGGACGCATTGTTCAACCACCGCACTGGCTTTCGGGTCGTGGAGAGAGCGATGGATTCTGAGCAATACGTCATTCCTTTTTTTCTGCGGCCAGAAAAAATCATCGCCGAAAAAAGTGCGGGATTTGAAGGCAGTTGTGTTGTGGTGGAAAAAATTGGACCCACTTGTTTGGAATGGGATGTTTCTCTGCGGGATGCTGTTTCCACCACATATCCCACTCATAAGGACGCGAATCGCGCTTAGAGCTATATCTAGTAAATGCGTTCCATAAAAGGCTAATGAATCGACCCAAGATTGGGAAGGAATTGCGTATTACAGTGCTTAAGTAAGGCCTCGTATCACAATTTTTTCAAAGCAAGTTCCTCTGCGTTCAATGGAGTTGCCTTTCGCGGCTTATTTCGATCCTTGAAGGCGCTCAATCTAGTAGCTTGCCGATTTGCTCCTAATCCATCTCGCTTGCCAAGCTTTCGGCATCCACCACCAGCCGAACTTTGGGTGGGGATCGCGGATCGTATCGATTTGTAAAGATGCTCGGATGTATTTAAGAGTTATCTCAATCGTCGGGAGCGAGAGATGTTCCGCTTGCCGAGAAAGTCTTTCTCAACGCGGATAAAAGGTTTTCCAAGTTTTGGACAAAAACATTCTTACGCTAGACAGAACAGAGCTTGATCTATTCCTGTTGATAATAAGTTAACCTGTATGAAATCTCTTTTCCTTGGAAGGCTCCTTGAGATTCTCAGAATGTATTACGCGGTAGTTCTTTGAGCTTGTTTAGTATCACGGTTTCAAGAATTAATGGTGCACCAGAATTGTCCAGGAGAACTGGGTAGAACTCATGTTCCACGTATCTTGAAATCGTCTGATGCCATAAGAATCGCTCAGGTTCGCTCGAAAAGGGCATGACTAGGGTTCCTTTTTTCATAAAGATTGAATTAGCAAAGGCAGCGCCCTCAGAGCCAAAAATTGCTGACGCGCCTGCAGCTAATTCAATTTGCTCATTAATTTTGAGGCGGCCCATATCCACAACAAGAAAGTTAATTAAAGCGCTATATTTTGAGACAAATTGCATCACAAACGGAAATTCACGATCATTTCGTGTTGGCACTAAAACATAACAGTTGTTCGTAACTGGATTCCACTTCTTGTTAAGAGGGCAGAAAGCCGACCGGAATTTATCTAGTGCAACTTTGTAGTTGTCATTAATGCCGGTATCGCTGCCGGTGAAAGGCCGCCAAGAATAGCAATAGCCATATAAAGCATTCTTAAAATTTCCTTCAACTTTTTCTTCAAATCCCGATCCAAGGAAGTAGGTAAAAATCTCTTGTGCATTTGGGAGTTCCTTCTCCCAACCGTTATTAGAGATGCGCCAAAAACGAGTTTCGTTTTGGAAAACCCCGATTTGATCTCTGCCCCAATTCCTAGTTATCCAAACGGGAATAATGTGGTCAATCAAGAGGTGATAGTAGGAAGAAGTTCCCCACGTATCAAATATAAGTAGGTCATCACAATTTTCAAATGAAGATTTTTCGTGAGAAGATAACGATCTTCTGATCTTCAAGTGCGCCTTTTGGGGGGAGGTCCAACTCTTGTACATTGTCGGAAGTTCTAGGCTGGTATCGCTAGTTTCGGCAAAGATACTTTTTTCCTTTATCGTACAATTCATGAAATGTAACATCATGGTGGGTGGAGATTTAAGGCGATGAATAATAGTCATAATCTAATTATGCACCATTTGCTATCAGGCTTGGGCAATAGTCTTTAAAATTGCTAGCGAGCAAGGTTCCATAACGACGAAGTTGCTGACAGGAAAATGCTTTTGCGTCCTCCAAGGAATTGGGCCTATGGTTGAGGTAGGAGGCAACTACATCCATCACTGAAAGATGCAAAGTTGGGTTTGAGAGTCAATTCCCCATCATCTCAAGGTGCGAGTCCTGCCCTGCACCTCAAAATACCGAGTTCGGCGGATGGGTGGGCGATAAATTCAGGGGGGCTGAATACCTAAAAATTGGAATTCGTGAGGGCAAGAGGGTTCGGTTTCTATCGCTTAACCTAAGTCGGTGTAACGAGGAGATCTTCCAGTGGGTGCTCTGTAGCTTGAATAAGAAAAACGCGAACCTTGGGCAAATACGGCGTCCGCGGATCAGAGTTACGCTAAAAAAAGCTCGGATTTCAATCAAAAAATTATTTTCAACCTTTGTAAGAAACAAAACCGTTCAAAAGAATTAAATAGGTCGCTCAATTGATAAAAACCTAATAAACTATAGTATTTTGAAAATTCGAACCACCCTCGCCTCGCAGCGACCCTGACCCCCGACCCGAAGGTGCCGGTAAAAATATGGCTGAAATCACAACCTCTGATGCTTTCGGTGTTGCGATGGGAAAATGTATTAAGCGGTATGCCATCCGGAAAATTCTAGAAATTGGTGCTTTTGATGGTGATGGGTCGACGCAAGTTTTGGCCCAGGCGCTTACTGCCAAAAAAGGGGAGAAAATCCTCGTGAGCCTTGAGGAGAAACCGGAGAGATTCCAAAATTTGGTTAAAAATACCGCGGGCTACCCTTTCGTCCGGCCTGTGCAGTTATCCTCATTGGGCTGGAATTCCTTTAGCGCACGGGATTTTGAAAAAGACGTTTGGGGCAGCTCCTTCAACGGCCTTCGTTATCTCAAAGAGCAAGTAGCGGAATGGCATGCTGAGGATATGTACCGCATCCAACAGCAATCGCGGGGTTTTTTGGAAGATTCGACCGAGCAATGGGATGCGGTATTAATCGACGGCGGCGAATTCTGTGGTTGGGATGAGTTTCGGCTTTTACGCTCCCGTTCTCGCTGTTTCTTTCTCGATGACGCCTTCCACGCCTTTAAAACCTTTCGCGCAAGGGTCGAGCTTTCCCAAGATCCGGACTGGAGGCTCGTATGGTCCGATTCGCGTATAAGAAACGGGGCTGCGATATATGTTCACCGAACTCTTTACCGGGAAGGTGGGCTTTTATCTCTGTTTAGCCTTCTTCATGAAATGCTGGAACGAAACCCCTGACAAATATGTTGCCCATCCACTTTTTTACGATGGTTCTCGACGGGATGCCCTTCCTTCGATGGCACATCGACCAGCTGCGAAAAATACATTCGCCATGGCAATGGCATATCGTGGAGGGATTGGCCGACCTCAAACATGACACTGCCTGGAGCCTGACCACCGGGGGGCGACTGCCACGAGGGAAGGGGCGATCTTCTCTCAGCCAGGACGGAACCACCAAATATTTGGATACCCTGCAAAGGCGATTTCCTGGCCGCGTTAAGATTTATCGAAAACCCAGCGGACAGCTCTGGGAGGGCAAAGTGGAAATGGCTCGGGCTCCGCTACCTTTCATTCAGGAGGAGTGTCTTCTTTGGCAGTTGGATTCGGACGAGTGTTGGACGGCAGGGCAAATTAAGGCGGTGGAGAATCTCTTCCGCCATCAACCCCATCGCATGGCAGCTTTTTTCTGGTGTAACTTTTACGTGGGCCCTGAAGCAGTGGTGAGTTCCCGCCACGGATATTCCCAAAATCCCAAATCAGAATGGCTTCGAGTGTGGCGTTACCAGCCCGGCGATTATTGGGCCACCCACGAGCCTCCCCGATTGATGCGGCCCAAGCTGGGACTAGCCCCTTTGGAAGTGGCGGACCTGCGACCTTTTTCCCATTCAGAAACCGAGGCGGTGGGAGCAGTTTTCGATCACTATGCCTACGCCACACGGAAACAGGTTCAATTCAAGGAGACCTACTATGGCTATCGAGGCGCTACCCGGAGCTGGGGTCGGCTACAGCGCGATGCCAGGAAAGGAAAGCCTCTGCGCCTCTCCGACTACTTTTCTTGGGTGGAGGACAGCACCTCGGTCAGCTTCCCGAGTGCCATGGGCATCCGACCGATCGCGTCTTGCAAAAACGGCCGGTGGTCTTTTTCAATTCAGAAAAAAAAGCTGGTTTCGTTGCCCCCCCAGTTGCTGATCGATGGGGTGGCGTACCAAGATGGTTGTCATTATGGGATCTACCGGGTCTGGAACTCCCTTTTCCAGGAGTGGTCTCGTACTGGATTCACTCGGCACGTGAAGGCATTGGATCGCAATAAGACCTTCCCATCTTTGACCGGCGTAGCCCGCGCGAGGATGCATAGGTGGAACGCCAAGGAACGTTGTCTGGACCAACTTCGCCTTCGGCGCGCCTGCCTAAAACACGGAGCCGATGTATTTGTCTCCACCTGGATCTCCCGCCCTTTGGGCATCTCCTCGGCTTTTCTGCACCATGATTTTATTCCCGAGCGTCTGGGCTTATCTTTGGATGACGAATCACAACGGGCGAAAGCTGCCTGCATCCGGCAGGCTTCGGCCCACCTATGTGTTTCCGAAAGTACAGCTCGTGATCTGAAGCACTATTTTCCGGGAATACCAGCCGACCGAATCCGTGTGGCCCACCTTGGGGTGGATCCGAATTTTTTCCCCCGCAAGGCTGCGGACATCCAAGGGTTTCGCCACCGTCATGGCATCCGGAAGCCCTATTTTCTCATCGTGGGGGAGCGCATCGGCCTGTGCGGGGCCGAAGCCGGTGTGCGTGGCTACAAGAACACGAAGTTGTTCTTTGAGGCTTATCGCTACTGGGCGGCAAAGGAACGACATCAGATTGTTCTGGTAGGGAGAACTCCTCCAGAGCCGGAGCTGGTGGGAAATCTCGATCCGAATTGCGTTCGTTGGCTGCCGAAGCTGACTGAAGATGATATGGCGCTCGCTTATTCGGGAGCGGTTGCTCTGCCCTATCCATCAAAGTACGAAGGTTTTGGACTCCCGGTGCTCGAAGCTATGGCGTGTGGATGCCCGGTGATCGCCACGCACTTGGCCAGCTTGCCGGAAGTCGGGGGTAATGCTCCCCTGTATGTCCACCCGGATTCCCAGTGGGAGATGAAGACGGCCATGGATACGGCACTACTTCCGGCCGAGCGCAAAATCCATATCGGCCGAGGTTTGATCCAGGCGAAAAAGTTTAGCTGGGAAACTTTCGGAAAAGTTGCAGCAGAGACCTTCTCCTCGGCGGCTGGACGAGCTTCCCACGTGTCCGCCTTGGAGGCCGCAGATGTGGCTGTTCGGTCCGGGTGCGAATGGATGCGGACCTTGGTGCGGACAACGAAGCGGCGGTTGCGGAAAGCCAAGTGATTATCTTCAGCTCACCTAAGCCTCGAAAGGCGAATACCGAGGCAGTGCAGATCTCTGCGTTTCGCAGTTGGCGGCGCATATTTCCAAAAGCCCGAATCCTTCTCTTTGGGGATGGGGCGACTTGGGAAAGTTTTGCCCATGAAGAGGGATTAGAATTGGCGGGTCCCCTGCCTGTGGGCTCGGAAGGGGGAGAGGTCATCCGCTTTCTTTTTGAAAAAACTTCCCAACTGGCGGGAGATGGCCTGGCCATGTACCTCAACTCCGACATTCTGTTGGATCCATCGGCCCTTACCGCGGTGGCGCGCCTTGAGTCTTTGCCCGGCCCTTGGCTGGCCTCCGCTCGGCGGTGTTGTCTGACCGAATGGGCCGGCCCAGCCTTGAAGGAGGACGAGGAGTGGCAGCGATTCTACCAGCGGGCTCGCGAGGAGAGTGTTTGGGGGCCAGCATGTGCCATGGATATGTTCCTCTTCCGGGGATTATCCTTTGAGGCCATGCCACCTTTTCTGATCGGACACCGGGGTTGGGACAACTGGATGATTTACCATGCACGCAGCCAAAATATTCCCGTGATCGATATGTCCGCAGCCATGCGGATCATCCACTGCGCCCATGATTACTCTTACGCAAAAGGAAACCAGAATTTCAAGCAAAGGCGTCAGGCACGGGAAAATATTAATCTTCATCTTATAGGCGGAGAAGCGAAGCTATTCCATCTTGGCCATGCCACCCATGAACTTCGATCGGAAGCTCTTTCCCCAAGAGCTGGATGGGCTCTGATGCAAAGAAACATGGAGTTCTGGTGCATCACGCACCCCGAACATGTGTGGTGGGTTCGCATCCTCCGGAGGATTTTCCACCCGGTCATTAAAAAGGTGGAGAAAATCACCGCTCGACATGAAGATTGGCAAACTCGCGACCCCAGAATAATTCGAGATCTGTAAGACCCGTGTCATGAAAAACTGAATATGACTTCACGGACCCAAGGCCTGGAACTCAAGAGAGTCCGAACTCAGATTTCACAAAATCTGCGATGGATGGGCAGAAGGTTCGGGCTTTGGGCTCACGCTCCCCTTCGCGCGGTCGGATGCGAAGAGGCGGGGTTGTTTCAAGGGAAAAACCTTGCTTCTCGTGAGGCGCCCGCTTCTGATCCGGTGCTGCCGCAAAGCCATCCGCATTTGGGTAAAAGTATCCTTTGCGTTGGCCCATCTTGGTGTGTGCCACTCAAAAGGGTAGCCGTGTATGGACCCACTATTGCAGTGGTGGACGACCAACAAAGGCTTCTGGGGGATGTTTCCTGCGAATGGGGGCAGGCCCCAGAGTTCAATTGGACCATGCGGAGGGTGTGGATGCCTTCGACAAGTTTTTTGAAGGGGAGGGCCCTGATTTTGGCCGCCACAGGTGGAGAGAGCTATTATCACTGGATGATGGATGTGATTCCCCGGATCGAATTGGCGAAAAAAAGTGGTTTTAAGCTGGAAAGTTTTGACCACTTTGTGGTCAACGGAATGACAAAACCGTTTCAGCAAGAAACCCTACAGGCCCTGGGAATCCCCCTGGAGAAATGTCGTGTCTTTGGAAAAAGCAAAAAAGGCTACCTGTGTGAAGAGGCGGTCTTGCCCAGCATGCCTGGGCCTATGGGCTTGCCGCCTCCCGAAATCGTAGATTTTTTAAGGAGCAGTTTTTCTGATGGTCCGAAAAACGGAGCGGAGCTTCTTTTTGTTGGCAGGGGAAAAGGTGATCGCCGTCCTTTGGTCGAAGCTGAAAAGATATGGGCTGGTCTTCAGAAGCTTGGGTTTGCCCAAATTGATCCAGAGAAGATGAGTGTGGCCGAGCAGGCCCGTGCCTTTGGATCGGCCCGGGTCGTAGTGGGGGCACATGGTGCAGCATTGGCCAATCTGGCTTTTTGTCGTCCGGGCACACACGTGATTGAACTTTTTAGCCCGCGTTATGTTAACCCTTGCTACCGCAACTTAGCTCTTGCGGCGGAGCTTTTGCATGGGGCGGTGATCGGAAACGGCAGGGATTGGGAGTTGGCCTGGGGCTTTGATAAAGCCTCTGCGCCCATTACCGCAAGTTGGGAGTTGGTAAAGAAAGCAATGGGGATGCTAGCCACCTCCCCTGTGTCGTAAGATTCTTGCAAGACCCGAGCGTGCAAATGGAAGAGCCTATTAATTTCCGCTGCAGGAGAAGTCGCTCCGGTAAAAGAAAGGCATAATTGTGGCCAACCTTGTGAAAGGCGGTTCAACAAAACTTCTTTTGGCAAAGGCAGGGCTTTTTGTGGGGACCTTCTTCTTGATGATGGTTGTTTTGGAGGTGGTCTTACGGCTCACGAAAGAGCCGCCTTGGGAACCAGATCTTGTCCCATTCCGGGTCGAGCCCGGCGGAAGACTTTACGAGGACGATCCGATTATGGGTTATTGTCTCAAGCCAGGTCGATTCACCGTCACTATGGCCGATGGATTTCCGGTTCAGACAACGCATTTGCCCAGTCGCGAGCGGGCCACAGGTGGGACCAACCAGCCGTCTGGAAGATCGGAAATCTGGATCTTTGGCTGCTCTTATACCTACGGATGGTCAGTGAATGACGAGGAAACTTTTTCATGGCTGACACAGCAGGCACTACCGTCGTTCCGAGTTCGCAATTTTGGGGTACCCGGATACGGCAATCTCCAAGGACTTCTACGCTTTCGAGAGGAGCTGAAAAAAGGGGTAAGCCCCAAATTGGTTGTCCTTGTGTATGCAAGCTTCCATGACGAGAGAAATGCCGGACTGCGTCGATGGCAAAAGTCGCTGATGCGACCCAGAGCTGGAAACATCGGCCCCCAAGCCCAACCTAGGGCCAGGCTGGATGCCGAAGGAAACCTGAAAGTGAGCGAACATCCGGAAGAGTTCTGGGAGTTGCCGGGGATGAGAACTTGGTCGATCCCACATTCGATTGAAAAAAGGTGGAACAAAATCGAAGCTAAGGCTGTGCCGACGGAGAAAACTTCTCAGCAGATCATTCGGAATCTGGCCCGCGAGACGGAAAAAGCAGGGGCAGTTTTTCTCCTTGCTGGAATTGGGAACGATCCGAAAACAGAGTCGATGCTTAGATGGTGGGTGCAAGAGGGTGGGAAGACGGCGGATATTTCAGTGAATATGAATGAAAATGGGATGCGGAATGATCCCCATGATTGCCACCCAGGACCGAAAGCCCACCAGGTTTTCGCGACCCACCTATTGCAGGCTATTCAGCAAAACAAGTGATGGGGACCTATACTTTTGCTCAAAAAAAATCTAAAATGGTGTGCGACTTGGTCTATCCATAAGGCTTATCCTACGAGGCATCAATGATCCATAAATGGAAAACCTTTTTTGCGGCATGCTTCCGCAAACGATTTTTGTACGATGCGATGTTGCCTTACAATCTTTTCTGGAGAATCACTGGAGAGCAGTGCCAGCCATTCCTCCGAAATCATCCCATCGAAGTTTTAGATGTTGGATGTCGCGGAGAATGTCCGCCGGAGTTGGCCGGACTTTCATCCTACATTTCCTACACAGGGTTGGAGGCGGACATCGATGAGTGCACCCGTTTACAAAAATCCAGACTCCCCTTCGCTCGCGCCTCCTTTCTCCCCTTTGCGGTGTCCGGTCGTGCGGGGAAAGCCCTGCTTCGGGTGAACCGGGAACCGGGAACCAGCTCGTTCTTGCCGGTAGATCCCACGTTTCGCGAGCGTTTCGGAGGGGAGGCCTATGAGACCTTGAAAACCCGGGTTCTCCGCACCACAACAATCGATAATCTCGCTAAACTCAAGCATGTAACGCAGCCCGATTTTCTCAAAATTGACACGCAGGGAACTGAACTTCAGATCCTCACTGGGGGCCGGCGAATGTTGCAAAAAGTTTCGCTTGTGGAGATCGAAGTGGAGTTTGAGGCCATTTACCAAGGACAAAGCCTTTTCCATCATGTTAACGATTTTATGCTCCAAGCAGGTTTCCAGCTTCTTTACCTGAACAGAGTTTTTGCCGGACAAAGGTGCTTTTCTGGAGCCACCCGCGGGCAACTTATCTTCGGGGATGTTTTATACGGCAAAAAGGAAGCTCATTGGGATAATTTGCCTGAGGATTCGAAAATCAAAATGGCTGTGCTTCTGGCCAACTTTGGGCATCGGGATATTGCCGCCCGAGTCTTTGAAAAATACCCAGATTTACGGCAAGCCTGTCCTGAATTTCCAAAATGGCTAAATCAAACCAAACCGAGGCTATTGCAAAGCTTGGAAAAATCGGCCGTCAGCTTATTGGATAAACTTTTGGTCCTGCTTTTGCTGCTTCGGGGTTACAATCGAAGGTCTATGGAGTCAGACCGGGGTTGGCCGACACGCTGAGTTATCCGCCTCGTGGAACTTTCCCTTCAAACGGATGGAAGCCTGAGATGCTCACCTAAATGAAAATCGAGTTTTTCACTATCGTCTACAACGGGCAGCCGTGGATCCGCGGGCAGGCGGAATTCTTCCGTCGGCTGGAGGGCGTTGATTGGCGGTGGCATGTGGTTGAGGGGCTGGCAGAACACGTGAAGGACACGGCATGGTGTAAAGAGGCGGGGGGAAGGATTTCGGATTTCGAAAGTCGAAATACGAATTTGAGCACCGATGGCACGGGAGAGTTTTTAGACGGATTGAAAAAAGAGTTCGGGGAAAGGGTTTCGATTTATCGGCCGCCAGGGGCGGAGCCATGGCCAGGCAAGAAGGCCATGATCGACTGTTTTCTGCCTCAACTGGAGGATGGCTGCCTTCTATGGCAGCTGGATGTGGACGAATTCTGGAAGCCGGATCAGGTTCGGCAGATTCTGGCCGCGTTTGAAAAGCGGCCGGAGCTGACTGCTGGATGGTTTGACTGTGACTACTTTTTTGGCTGGGACCGCTGTTCATCCCGCCCAGGAGTTTTCGGAAATTTTCGGGAATACGAGTGGTTGAGGGTTTGGCGTTACCAAAAAGGGGATAGTTGGGGGAGTCATGAGCCGCCGGCTTTATTGCGGGGGGTAGAAGGCGGAAAGCGGGAGAACGTGGGCAGGCTCCATCCGATGCTTCAGAAGGAGACGAGGGCGAGGGGATGGAAATTCCAGCACTACGCGCTGACGGATCGGGCACAGATGGAGTTCAAAGAGATCTATTATGGACACCGTGGGCTGATCGCTGGCCTCGACGAGCTGGGGAAAGCTGGCGGAAAGGAGCCACTCGCTCGCTCTCTTTTTCCTCACATCCGCGAGAAGGAAATCGGCGCTGCTCGAACCATCCGCACTTTCTGGAAGAAAGCCACGGAGGTATTTCAGCCGGGCGCTCGAGCGAGGGATGCGCGGAAAGGAGGCACAGTTCCCATTGCCCAGATGGATATACGGGGACAAGTCCGTTTTGCCTTTGACGAGATTCAGGCCGGGCAACCCGCATCGATCCTGGTGATTCGTGCGGATCGGATCGGGGACCAGATACTTTTTCTGCCCTTTCTCGCAGGCCTGCGGAAGCAGATGCCCTTCACCCAAATTCATCTGGCGGTGCCGGAAGATGTGGCTCCGATCTATCGGCTTTGGGGGGAGGTGGACCGTTTGCACACCTTCCGGCGAGACGAGGGACACAGGAGCGCCGGATACCGAAACAAACTATTGGGGCAAATGCCTAAGCATTTTGACTGGGTGATTTTGCCTGCCTTCAACGGGGAGAAGCTGAGTTACAAGCTGGCGTCACGCATGGAGGCGGAAAGAAAAGTGGGCTTTGCCGGTGAGTTCCGTGGTGTGAAGGCAAGGCACCGTTACGGTTATGAAAAGATCGTGGGGGAAAAAGTCCCTGTCCCTAATCCGGACATTCATGAATTAGAAAAGTATCGGCTACTCTTGCAACATCTGGGCCTCAAGCCGGAGATCAATCTTCCGTTGATCCGAACTGGCAGGACGGATCGCCCGAAGTCGTCGGAGCGAAACAAATCGAATCCACGCATCATCCTTGCTGTCGGCACGGTGAATGCGATCAAGGAGTATCCCCGCTGGGCGGAGGTGGCAGCGTCCTTGAACGCAAAACTAAACCCCGAATGGGTGCTCGTTGGGGGAAAGGGAGAGAAAGCACCGTCAGAACTGCTTCAGGCCCTGACTCCAAAGGCTCGGGATTTGCGGGGACAAACCAGCTTGCAGGAGTTGTCCCAGGAAATCCTCGCGGCAGATCTTTTTTTAGGGGTCGATACGGGTCCGGCTCATCTTGCCTTGGCGCTGGGGAAGCCGGTCGTGGTGCTGCTGGGCGGCGGGGATTACGGCCGCTTTTTCCCCTACGGCAAATCCCGTGTGGTCACGCATCCGATGAAATGTTTTCAGTGTCACTGGGAATGCCGCTATGATCGCGCCCTCTGCCTTCACGATATTCCGCCAGGTGAGGTCGTGAGGGAAGTGTTGGAGATCGCGACGGATTTGCCCTAGAAAAATTTATGGAAAACGGCAACAAACCCGTCCTGAGACTTGATTTTGCGGATGCCTTGGGGGTGCAAAAGAAGAATGACAATTTTTTACATAATATTTTGGCCCGGCACTACGACGTACAGATTGTTGATACTCCCGATGTTCTAATCTTTACCCACTACGGGCATCGTAACCGTCTCTACTCCTGCAAAAAAATCTACTACTCGCAGGAGCGATATGCTCCGGATTGGAAGCAGTGCGATGCGGCGGTGACTTCGTCGTATGTGGATCACCCTCATGCCTACTGGTTCCCGTACTTTGCGGCTCATCGAAAGGGGAAGGATCTTGTGCGGTCATCCAACTTCGATTGGGATCGGGTTCTAGACGAGAAAAGGGGATTCTGTTCCTATCTCCACAAGTATGCGGATCGAAGTGTGGCCAACCGGACCCGCTTCTTTCATGAACTGAACCGACGCAAGAAGGTGGACTCAGGCGGAAGAGCGATGAACAACATGGGTTTCGAGATTCCCGGAACAGCGGGTCGGGCCAAGATGGAGTTTCTGGCAAAATACCGTTTTCATATTGCGTTCGAAAACCGTCTCGCGCCGGGGTGGACCACGGAAAAGTTCACCGATCCCTTCGAGGTGTATTCCATTCCCATTTACTGGGGAGACTCCAGGGCATTGCAGTGGTTCAACCAGAAGGCTTTTGTGAATGTTTCCGACTTCCGCAATTTCTCCGACTGTTGTGACTACATCCTGCACTTGGAAAATAGTCGTGAGGATTATGCCCGAATACTGATGGAGCCTCCTTTCAAGGACAATTGGACGCCGGAGATTTACGATGACCAGAAGCTTCTGAAATTCCTCGTTCGGGAAATCGAGCGGCCGGGCGTTCCGGCGGCCCGCCGCCAATGGTTTTGGCCCTTCACAAGATGGCGTCTGGTAAAGCGAGATCGTATCCATGGGGAATGACCCTCAAGGGAATGTGAGCTCTTCGTGTATCATTTACTTTCACGAAGGGTTCAGCCCCTACCTCCCCTTTGCGCTCAGGCAGGCACGCATAAGTAATCCCGATGCGCGAATTATCCTTCTGGGGGATAGCCAGAATCGGATTCAGGGGATTCAGTATGAGCATCACCTACTGTCGGATTACGAAGGCAGGCATCAAGAGTTTCTGGATTGTTATCAGCATTTTCACGCAGGGCATTTAGGAGACGAACGACGTTGTATTGAGCGTTGGATATACCTTTCCGAATTTACTCATAGAAACGATATCCATGAGTTTCTATTCTTGGATAGTGACGCCCTGCTTTTTTCTGACATGCGGAGTCTGATAGAAAAGTGGCGCGGGCATGATGCCGCCGGAACGCCCTATTTCTATGGATTTTGTTATTTCGAGCGAAAAGGATTAGTGACGGATTATGCGGAGTGGATTTTTCAGCAGTACAAGTCGCCGACCATCATGAAGAGGTGGATTGATCTCGTTGAAAATGGGAAGGCTCATGGCACCAAGGTTAATATCACTGACATGACTTTAGCTCAGATGTTTATTACGGAAAAAAGAATTAAGATGTTTAATGCTGGAGCACCTCTCAATGGGAAAATGATAGACATGGGACTGCTGGGAGGCGCTTTTCACCATGGCAGGAAAGACAAAGACCGTCTATTTCAGGAAAAGGCAGGCGGGAAGGTTTGGGCTTTATTGGAAGGGAATCCGTGTGAGGTAGTTGTCGTGCATATTGCGGGATTTTACAAAAACCATATATCAGGGCTATGTGGGTGGTCTTGGCCTGTGGTGAAATCTTTTTTCAGGCCTAATTACCGAAGAAACCTCAAGCAGCTGTTTTGGTATGGCTTGAATGGGTTCCGGTTTCGGCGGTATTTAGAAAAGAATTACGAAGAACTCCGATTTGGCATGAAGGAGCGCTAAACTTCGCTTGTGAAAATCACTTTCTAAAAATAGTGCAAATGGAAAAATGCAAATATTGGAGTCGGTTATGCCGAGGTTGGCTTTATCGCAGGCTACCCTCATGGGGGCCAGCTTGGCATCGCAAGAGGCTGACAGGGTACGAACGGCGATGGGGGCTGGAAGATGACGGGTTTACTAAAGAAGGCTTTTTCGGGATATTGCAAAATAAAATCTTGGCCAGAGTTCGAGCTGGAAGCTTTTATGAACTGGTGGTGGGGGACGGGCAAGTAGGCAGCTTGGGAATCTGGTTGGAGCGAGGTGGCGGGGGATGGAGGGTAGAAGCTTGGGAACATCGGTCCCATCCGTTGGCGGCTTTCCGTAAAAACCGTGCTGAAACTCCAATCCACGGAAGTCGCCTGACCACGTGGTCGGACAAAGAAAGCAAATGTAATCCAGCGGGAATCACCAGCCGGGGCGCACGCGAAAGCTCAACCCTTTGCCGAGAAATTCGCAACGGAAGGATCCGTCCTAGTTTCGTGGGGATTTGGAATCCCACCCGTCGCCCTGTCTGGATGCATCGTCTGGAGCGGGCGGGATATCGCTTCGAGATGATTTATGAAAGGATGGAATTTTATCGTTTGGGGACTCGATGAAAGTTGCTTTTCATAGCCGGCTGTTGACGGAACGAGGATCTGAGGGAGCCATGTTGGATTACGCCCGGTTGAATCGCTCTATATTGGGCAATGAATCGGTCCTCTGTCTGCCGGATCATCCTGGATTTTCCGGAAACCCTCTGCTTAAGAAATGGCGGGAGGAGTTTGAGGTGATTCAGTACGCCGACAAAAATGACCTTGGAATGAAGCTGAAGAGAGAAGCGGCAGAAGTCCTTTATCTGACCAAACCTGGACCCTTTGACGGCTTTATAGTTCCAGGAGTAAAAAACTGCGTTCATGCACAGTTTCTATGCGATGAATTCCACGGGGATGCCTTTGCCTATCTTTCGCCTTGGATGTCGAGGGTGATGACCAGGCGGGAGACCTCCTTTGTACCGTTTTTTGTTCCCCAGCTCGTTTCCGAGGAAGCCTTCAGGGAAAAACTGGGGATACCCAAAAGCGCTAAGGTGTTCGGTCGGCATGGTGGGTGGGACACTTTTAATATCCCTTTTGCACGGAGGGCCGTAGTTGAGCACGCGCGAAACTGCACGGGCGATCATTTTGTATTTCTGAATACAGAACCCATTCGTGGGACTGAGGGGTTTTCCAATGTGCATTATCTTCCGGCCACGGTAGATCCAGTGGAAAAGGCTAAATTCCTCGCCACCTGCGATGCGATGCTTCATGCCCGCTGGCACGGGGAAACATTCGGTTTGGCCGTGGGAGAGTTTGCCGTTTTGGGAAAGCCAGTGATTACATTTTCAGAATCAAGGGAGAGGGCTCATCTTGAGATGCTAGGAGGGCAGTCTTTACAATACCGCCATGCTGGCGAATTGACAAAGATCCTAACGGATTTTCGTCCTCATAGGACCCAGGGGACCGAGTACGAAATATTTGCTGATCCAAAGTTTGTGATGGAACTATTTCGAAAAAGGTTTCTATGACTATCTGGCATAAATAGGGGGTGGTTTCGTGGGCAGAGAAAGCGCGGAGATGGTATTTTAGAAAAGCCAGGATTTTCGGCGAGGCGGGATGAGCGCCATAAAGCAGCTTTGGAAACCTGAAATCCTGAGAATCTTTTCAATTAACTTGAGGAAGCGCAGGGATGAGTCTAGAGAGAAAAATGGACCGAAGAGTCCCGGAGGAAGCCAGTTTCGGCGAAGAAGTCGGCTATCGGCCGCTGCTAGGCTTGATCTGGGCGGGTTTGGCCGTTGCCTTGGCTTGTCATTTTTGGGCGGCCGACCGAGGACTCGAAATGACGGATGAGGCAAGCTATCTGCTCATTGCCCTTGACCCCTGGGGGACTCGAGGGCACGGCACCTTTCACGGTTTTCTTTTGCGGCCTCTTTACCTTCTAGGAGGCTCATCGGTGGTCGGGCTTCGGTGGATCGGGTATGGGATTCTTTTATTGGTGGCATGGCGTTTGGCAGGGGCTGTGAGACTTCGTTTGGGAGCAGGAAAGTTGGCCGTCGAGAATTTCTGTGCGCCGGTTCTCATGGTGGCCGCCATGACCGCCTACTGCGCAGGAATTCGGACTCCGTGTTACAACTGGATGATTTTGGTGGGGGCGATTCTGGCTTGGTCGGGATTTCTGCGTAGCGGAATCTCCCCTGTTGGGCCCTTAGAGCTAGGGATCGGTTTGACCATCGCGATCTTGGGTAAATGGGGGGCAGCCCTGGTGCTTTTGGTAATGTTTGCAGGAGTTTCATATAGCCTAAGGGGAGGATCCATGGGACCCAAACGGCGTGAATGGATCGTGGCTTTGTCCACCATGGTTGTAGGTAGCGGAATTTTCGCCATCTATGCAGGCGCGGCGGGAATCCAGGATACGATTCAAGCGGGCATTCTCATTGCCAAGACGACCGGGTCGCACGGATGGTTCATTGTCCCAAAATACGGATGGGAGATTTTTTACTATTTCTACCGAGTATTTCGGGCTTTTGTTTGGCTGCTTCCAGCGATTTTTATTTTCTGGTGGTTGAGCAGACGAAATCCCGAGAAGTGGACTACAACAAAAATCGTGACCATTCTTTTTGCGGCAGGCCTTTCCTTGGGTGCTTTGCGGGGATGGTGGCGTGGAGGGATTGAGCAGTTTGGCAAGGAATCGGTGCTGGCAGGGTGTTGGCTTTTGGGTGTCGCTTGGACGGTGTGGGCGGTTGGCAGGAAGAGTAAGCCCGAAAAGCGGGGAACAGATGAAACGGGGCTTAAATCTGCCCCAAGGCCTATTCTTTGGGCCCTGGTGCTGACGCCATTTCTTTGCGGAATCGGAACCAATACTTCGATTGCGGATTATGCCGGTCAGGGAACACTCTTTTTTTTGGCTGCTGGGATTTTGATGTTGGGCCTGCTCCCTGCTGCTTCCATTCGATCGGTAGCTGCAGTTTCCTTGGTGGGACTTTGCCTGATCCAAGCCAGCCGTGTTTCTTCATCTCTTTTGGGGATGTATCGGTTGGGATCTGTTTTTGAGCAAACAGAGAATCTTTCTTTTGGGCCCGAAAGGGGAGGGCTGCTGGTTTCCCAAGAAATCAAGCAACTAATGAGGACTTTAGATCCTCGATTTCACCAGATGGGCTTTCAGCAGGGAGATCCCCTGATTGGAGTAGACAGCCTGTGCGGAGTCGTATATTTATGCGGTGCTCGCTCTCCTGGGATGCCTTGGTTTTTTCGTAATCAGAAGGATTTTCTCCAAAGAACCATGACTATTCTTGATCAAGAAACCCTAAAGCGCACATGGATCTTAGTAAGGGGGTCTTCCCAAAGCTTGAATCCCGAGGACTGGTGGCCAAAGACCTTGAGGTGCCCTAAGTTGGCAGCCAAAGACCACGCAATTTGGGATGGCCAAAATGAGGAGTTTCGGTTGTATCGTCCCTACGCAAGATGAAAAAAACAAGTTCCCGAACCCGCTGCCGGCCTTTCCGCCTAAATCTGGGTTGCGGGCGATTCCCGTTGGCAGGTTATCTGAATGTGGATTTTGATCGGCAAACTCATCCCGATCTGGTGTGGAACTTAAATCGGACACCTTACCCATTTTCCAACAACTCTTTTAAGTTGGTTGAAGCACATCACGTGCTGGAGCACCTGCATGACGTCTTTGGAACCATGAGGGAAATTCACCGTATTCTTCAGCCCGGAGGGATGGCAAAAATATCTGTTCCGCATTTTAGCCGTGGCATGACGCACGCCGACCACAAACGCTGCTTCGATCTTTCCTTCCCCTATTACTTCAAATCCGAGTTTCTTGGCGGTTATGCTGGGGTGAAATTTGAGCTGGTTTCGCAAACTTTCGTGTGGTGGGGAAATCAGAAATTAAAAAGCACCATCTTGCCTTGGCCCATCCGTCTCATGGGAGCTCTTTTCGGGGCGATCCTCGATCTAGCCGCCAACGTATGTCCTGCTCTTTGTTCTCGGGTTTGGTGCTTCTGGTTTGGTGGTTTTGAGGAGATTCGATTTACGTTTCGCAAACCTTCCTGATTCTTTAACAAGATGATCGACCTTGATCTCTAACCGAAAAAAACTTCTTTTTGTTTGCATTCTTTGGGGCGTGCTGGATTTGTCCGGTGGTGCAGTGGTGGCATGGAGGAAGACCCGCACTGAACCTTGGGTGCGTACCAAGGATCCTGTCACGCATCACGGGTTTCGACCGTTAGAAAGTCAAATCGAGCAGTACGGCTCGTTTCAAAGGATGATGTATATCAACTCACTCGGGGGGAAGGATGCCTACTGCCGGGAAGTTTCCAAAGTGGTGGATCGTCCGCGGGTTGCGGTTTTTGGGGACTCCTTTGCTGAGGGATGAGGATTGCCCTACGAGCAGAGCCTGCCTGGCCACCTTCAGGAGATGGTGGGGACTAAGGGGATCGAGGTTTTGGGATTTGGGGTCGCGAGTTACTGTCCTTCCCTAACAGAAAAATGGATGCGAAAGCTTTTGGATTCGGGTGTCCGATGGAACATGGCAGTCGTGCTCATCGACGCCGGTGACGCTTGGGAGGAGACGCACGAGTACAAAGATTTTATCGAGGGTCGCCAAAAGATGAAACCCTCGAACAAGCCGAGGTTTTTTAAGCTGAAATGGTATGAGTACAGTCTCACAGTCCAGGCGGTGACCACTCTTCATCAGTTTCTTTTTGCTAAAAAACAGGCTCTCTCCGATTGGGAGGTGGTGCAGGGAGGAAACATCTGGAAGCTGCAGTGGTTGCAAAAGCCGGAAGCAAAAACCTGGTTAAGGGATGGCTTGATGCAGGAGGGGCAGGCCGTCGAACGAATTCTGAAGATGGGGCGTGAGCATGACTTTTGCGTCCTTCTGGTCACTTACCCTTACCCAATCATGATGGCGCATGGTTGGCTGGTAAATGAGCATACGAGCTATTGGAAAGAGTTTGCCTGGAAAAATAGCGTGGCCTTGGCAGACGTTTCATCTGATTTTGCCAAAAGGGCACACGGCCCGAAGAGACCTACAGAAAGTATTTCATTCCGGGAGATTTTCATTGGAATAACGAGGGTAATAACCTCGTGGCCAAGGCTCTCGTGCCCCGGATTATGGAAAAATTAGCATCTCCTTAACGAGAAAAAGCATCTAGATAAGTGGTCATGAAAGTTTTGGGCATTTCCGCTTTTTATCATGATTCCGCAGCCGCACTGGTGGCGGATGGAAAGATTGTTGCGGCGGCTCAAGAGGAGAGATTCACTCGCAAGAAGCATGATGAGGCCTTTCCGGCGAAGGCGGTCGAATACTGTTTGAAAGAGGTCGGGATCAAGGCAGCGGATCTGGACTATGTCGCCTTTTACGAAAAGCCGCTGCGAAAATTCGACCGATTACTGGAGACGTATCTTGCGCTAGCGCCTGCTGGATTCCCCTCGTTTTTGCGAGCTGTACCGGTTTGGTTAAAGGACAAACTGTTTTTAGCAAAGAGGATGCGGGATCAACTGCCTGGTTATAAAAAAGCGTTTGTTTACCCAAGCCACCACGAGTCGCATGCTGCGAGTGCCTTCTTTCCTTCACCGTTTCAGGAGGCTGCCATCCTGACGATGGATGGGGCGGGGGAGTGGGCAACAGCCAGTATTGGGGTGGGGCGGGGGAATCGGATTGAATTGCTCAAGGAACTTCATTTTCCACATTCTCTGGGGCTTCTTTATTCTGCCTTCACCTACTTCTGTGGCTTCAAGGTCAATTCCGGTGAATACAAGCTGATGGGGTTAGCCCCTTATGGGGATCCGGTCTATGCAGACCTGATTCGAAAGCACTTAGTGAAGATTTTTGATGATGGCTCGATTTGGATGGATCAATCCTACTTCAACTATGCAGGAGGACTGACGATGACGTCCAAAAAGTTTGATGGGCTTTTTGGCGGGTCGCCCCGAAAAAAGGAGTCTCCGATTGGCAAAAGGGAGATGGATTTGGCCGCCTCGATCCAAGTGGTCACTGAGGAGATCATATTGAAGATGGCTCGGCACGCGCATCAATTGACGGGAATGAAGCATCTTTGTCTGGCGGGTGGCGTGGCCCTTAACTGCGTGGGGAACGGAAAGCTTTTACGAGAGGGGCCCTTTGAGGATATATGGGTTCAGCCTGCATCGGGAGACGCTGGGGGAGCCCTGGGAGCCGCACTCTTTACCTGGCATCAACTCCTCGAAAAGCCGCGCACTGCGAAGGTCGAGGATTCCATGCAAGGATCTTATCTGGGACCGGAGCCGGAGGATCAGTCCACCCGAGCTTTCCTTGAAAAGGAGGGGGCGAAGTTCCGTCATATCCCGGACGAGACGAATCTATGTGAAGAAGTGGCTGGCCTGATTGCCTCTGAGAAAGTGGTGGGATGGGTAAATGGAAGAATGGAGTTTGGACCGCGGGCTCTGGGTGCCAGAAGCATTTTAGGAGATGCCCGAAGCGAAAAGATGCAGACGCAGATGAATGTGAAGATCAAGTTTCGGGAGTCTTTTCGTCCTTTTGCGCCTTCCGTTATGGAGGAGAAGGCAGCGGACTGGTTCCAAATTGAACGCAAACATCGCAGCCCCTACATGTTGGTGGTTGCACCGGTTTTGGAGAAACACAGAGAAAAGTCCTCCAGCAACGGAAAGACGGGTCTGGATCGGGTGAAGGAGAGGAGATCCAGTTTGCCGGCCATCACACATGTGGATTATTCGGCTCGAATGCAGACGGTAGGGTTGGGAACACGGTATCGGAAGCTCTTGGAGGCATTTGAAAGAAAGACAGGATCTCCGGTCTTCATTAACACGAGTTTTAATGTGAGGGGGGAACCCATTGTGTGCACCGCAGAGGAGGCCTACCGCTGTTTCCTGAATACCGACATGGACGCTCTCGTAATTGGAAACTTTCTTCTGCTCAAGGAAGAGAACGAAGCCTCCAGCACTTCCGCCCGCGCTGCCTATTTGAAAGGCTTTGAATTGGATTAGTTGAATCCTATGCCTTTCTCTTCATCAAACATGAATCACAATTATTTCATCATGGGAGCATCCAAGTGATAAGCATTCAGTGGAATCCCGAGCGAAAACAGCTGCGGCAGTTTGCCGGCATCTGGTTTCCGGCCTTCTGTGCCTTAGTGGGCTGGTCAATTGCCCGAAAGACGGGTCATTGGCATGACGTCGAGATGGGGTGGATCGTTGCAGGCGCCATTTCCAGTGCTGGTCTGATCTTCCCCCCAATCATTCGCCCCGTATTTGTCGGCCTGATTCTTTTGACCTATCCGATTGGGTGGGTGGTTTCACACCTGCTTTTGGGTTTCATTTACTTCGGGGTGGTTGCTCCCATCGGTTTGGCTTTGAGGGCCACCGGTCATGACTCGCTTGGCATCAAGTTTCCCACAGGACAATCCACCTGGAAAAGTCCGACTGGCAAAACAGATCCTGGAAGCTATCTTCGGCAAAGTTAATGAACCAAAAGAGCTCATCGGATTTCGAAGAACAAGCAGCCAAGGCCGAAGGAGGATTTTTCTCTGAATTCTGGATTTTTCTTAAGGAAAATAAGAAGTGGTGGCTTCTGCCCATTCTCTTGGCGTTTCTTTTGATGGGCGTTCTCCTGCTGGCTGGCGGCACGGGGGCAGCGCCTTTTATTTACACGCTGTTCTAATCTTCTTTGATTGGAATGCCTGAATCTCCCCGCTCCAGATGGTTTAAGATAGTCGCCGTTTTAATTGGACTGGGACTTGCCCTGGGTTTGGATTTTGGCGTTCGGCAAATTTATTTAAAAGTTTGGAAGAAGCCGTTCCTGGATGTTCATCCCTTAAGACAAAAAGATGAAAATTTCCACCACGGGATCAAACCGAATTCGGAGGGGGTGGATACCTACGGACCTTATTCCGCAAAGTATTTCAGTAACTCTTTGGGGTTGAGGGACGAAAAAATCAGGGAAGTTTCCCTGGAGGCAGATCATCCACGGATTCTTTTTATCGGGGATTCCTTCACCGAGGGAGGGCCCATTCCCTGGAATAAGACTTTTGTTGGTCGGGTGGCTGAAGAAATGAAATCCCATAACATTGAGGTTCTGAATGCTGGGGTCGCATCTTATTGCCCCATCACTGAACGCATAAAGCTCCGGCAACTTCTTGGAGAGAAGAGGCTTCGAGTCGACAGAGTTGTTCTGTGCCTCGATATTTCTGATCTTAAGGACATCTTTTATTACGAAGAGGATCAGGGGGGCAAGGTGCGGGAGATTCCTTACGGGCCATTTCATGAAAAGGCAGGGCGGCTTCGTCGTGCGGATGAGGTCTGCGGGTGGTTGGAAAACCATGTAGAGAAAAACTTTGTGATCCTTGGCGCGATTGTTCGGAATGTTCGTCTGCAGTGGCGGCGTCACGCCAGCTCCACTGGGGTCACGGAATACGATGCCATCCCCGATTGGGCTTATAATTGGCCTGATTACCGGGGGCAGCACCAAGATCTGGTGGAAAAAGGCCTGGTCAAGATTAAGGCTGAAATGACTCGTCTGGCCTTGGATCTTAAGGCCCGCAATGTGCCATTGACCTTGGTGGTGTATCCATGGCCTCAACAGGTGAAGGCAGGCAGTCAACCCTCCCGAGCTGAGACAGAGTGGGCGAGTTGGGCCAAGGAAAACGGAGTGCAATTCATCAGCCTATTTCCTGTTTTTGTAAACCAGGCGCCGGCAGAAGAAATTATTCAGAAGTACTACTGGAAGAACGACGCGCATTGGAACGAAGAAGGCCATCGATTAGTAGCGGAGGCTCTCCTGCGGCCTGAAGGAGGAATCCTCCTGCCCAAAGATGGTGCGGGCGAATCAAAGACCCAAGCGCGGAAATGAAACAAGCTGGGTCTTGCTTGGGGACTCGTCGCTAAAGAGTTCAAATCGGAGTTTGCAAGGGGGAATGAGGCCGCCTTCCAGGATGTGCTTGATCCGGAACCATGCTTTGGCGGCGCGCATTCGAAGCGTTTTGCGGTCTAAGTTGGCCAAGGCGCTTTCTCCATGAGAGCCGAGTCGTTTGGCGATGTCGTCTTGGTGCCAGGTGAAAAGTCCGATGGGCTTCCGGACGGAAACAAGCTTGAGGCCAAGCTTCATCTGACTGCGGAACCAGACATGATCGCCCACTACGCGGTACTCAGCTGGGTAGGGGCAACGTTTCCAGATCTCTCGGCGAAAAAGAAATGAGCAGGTTTGGACAGGCATGTGCCAGTCGGCATCGATAGGACGCGGGATGGTGATTTGGTTGAACAGGTAGAGGAAGTTGAGATGCTCATCGAGCATGATGGTGGGGCCGAAAACGGCATCGGCACCAGATTGCTTTAGCTTTTCCAGAGCGAGATCTAGGCCCGCGCGGTCGTACTGCTCGTCGGCGTTTAAGTGGCCGAGGATGCGGCCACGTGCGGTAGCCATGCCCTTGTTGAGGGCATCGTACATGCCCTTGTCGGGTCCTGGAATGAGGCGGATATCTTTGTGCTGCTTCAGGTATTCCAGAGTTCCATCGGTACTACCACCATCCACCACGATATGTTCGTAGTTTCGTTCTTTGAGGGCGTGACGAACCGACTGGAGACAGAGGTCGATCCAACGGACTGAATTAAAGACCGGCGTGACGATCGAGATATCCATCAGAGGTTAGTTGGAGCTGATGCCTTGTTGGGCGGCCATCCCAGCGAAAA